>OOCK01000985.1_pt1 | contig 14695 bp, 10 predicted proteins | sample 1670951 | NCBI WGS metagenome assembly OOCK01 (sample SAMN06348107, study PRJEB24527) | human gut metagenome | biome: human gut; feature: ankylosing spondylitis patient; material: feces | host: Homo sapiens | place: China | collected 2015-10
CTCCGAAAAGTCCTGATGGCCCGGCGTGTCCAGGATGTTGACGCACTTGCCCGCATAGTTGAACTGCAGCACCGAGGAAGTCACGGAAATACCGCGCTGCTTCTCGATGTCCATCCAGTCGGAAACGGCGTGCTTTGCGCTCTGCTTGCCCTTGACGGAACCCGCCTGGTTGATGGCTCCACCGTACAGCAGCAGCTTTTCGGTCAGCGTGGTCTTGCCGGCGTCGGGGTGGCTGATGATCGCAAACGTCCGACGGCGCTCGATTTCTTCACGATTTGTCATAGATTTATAAGTCTCCCAATTTCAAGTCAGAGGGGTTTGTTTCGGGTCCTTTCTTCGTCACATGGGTCGTTCTCCATCAATAGGCCTGCCCACTCAGGCGCTTTGCGCCCGCTCCGCCAAAGGGAGAGGCGGCATCGCATCCGCGATGCCGAAGAGGGTCCGGCCGTCTAAAAATCAAACAGCATTTATTTTAGCAGAAATTCCACTTAGATGCAAGACTTTTCTCATTTTTTCAGAAGAAAGCAGGGCAGGGGTGCCGTTTCGGCCCAATTGGCGAAATCGCAGACGAGGACGGTGCAGCGCGTCAGGGGCAGTGTGCGCATCCAGTGCAGGATCTCCGTTTTCTCGTCCGACCCGATGACCCGGCCGCTGTAAAGGATGGCGCTGAGCACCCCGCCGGGCCGCAGTGCGTCGAGGGCCGCTTCCAGCGCAGGGATGCTGCTCTCCGCGTGGGAAAAGACCGTGTGGTCTGCCCCCGGCAGCCAGCCGAAGTTGAACATCACGGCATCCGCCGTACCGGGCTGGACATACTGCAGCAGGTCTGCATGGCTGCCGCAGTACAACTCGGCGGAAAGCCCGTTCGCGGCCAGATTCCGTCGGGTGGAGGCAATGGCTTCGGGCTGGATGTCAAAGCCCAGCACCCGGCCCGTCCCGCCCGCCAGACGGCACAGAAACGCCGTATCTCCGCCGTTGCCGCAGGTGGCATCCACCAGCAGCTGCGGGTTTTGCAGCCGGGCCGCAAGGAAGTCCTGCACGAACTTCACAGCGGTCAGGTCCGGCGTCCGGCGGCGGCAGAGCCGCCCGGCCTCCTCCCGGAAGCCGAACTTCGCCCAGAACGCTTTCTCCCCCGGCGTAGCGGGCAGCGGGGCCGTGAAAACAGTGGCCGTCTCCCTGTCATATCCACCAAAGCGGCGCAATATCTCTTTTAGCAGATAAGACCCATAGCCTTTCCGCCGCCATTCTGGTACAATGGTAAGGCAGGCAACGTCCGCCCCTGCCGCCGTTCGGGTCAGCTGACAGCCGCCGGGCCGTTCTTCCAGTTTCATACGCAGTCTCCTTTTCCCTTACAATACCAAGCTCCCGCGCCGCTGTCAAGGCCTGCGGCTACGACCTTATTTCACACATTCTTCACCCGCTCAGCGATTCGTTTTCACAATTGGCGGCTACAATAGAGCCAGTTCCAGAGAGGGACGGGCGAAGCGCCCCTCCCGAACCAGTCCCTTCGAGAAAGGAAGTTGTACCATGGAAAATGAAAACAAATGGGAATACGATTATTCCTCTGCAAATAGTCCGTCCGGCGATACCGGATACCCCAACGTCGGCTCCTCCGGCATGAACACCGCCAACACGGCGGGCACTTACAGCGACCCCGCCCCGGCCCGCCCGTCGGAAACTTCCACCGGCAATGGCGGCACTACGCCGCCCCCGGCAGGCCCGGAGCCGCAGGCAGAAGCATCCAAGCCTCCGAAGAAGCGCCGCAAGCGCAGCGGCGGCCGCATCGCCCGCAGCGCCGCTGCACTGGTGCTGGCCGCGGCCATGGGCTTTGCAGGCGGCTTCGTGGGCGCACGGGTCGGCAATGCAGGCAATAAGGTCGTCATCCAGCAGGTGGAGCGCACCGACAGCAGCGCGGCCTCCGGCACCGCCGTCGCGTCCAGCGGCATGACCACTTCGCAGGTCTCCGAGATGGTCAGCCCCAGCGTCGTGGTCATCACCACCGAACAGGTCGTCTACTCGCAGTGGTCCTGGTACGGCCAGAATCAGGTCGAGTCCGGCGCAGGCAGCGGTGTCATCATCAGCTCGGACGGCTATATCCTCACCTGTGCGCACGTGGTCTCCGGTGCATCGCAGATCACCGTGACCATCGGGGATACCGACTACACCGCCACCGTGGTGGGCGAGGACGACACCAGCGATGTCGCCGTGCTGAAGATCGACGCCACCGGCCTGACCCCCGCCACCGTCGGCGACAGCGACAGTCTGTCGGTCGGCGACAGCGTCCTGGCCGTCGGCAACCCGCTGGGTGAGCTGGGCGGCACCGTCACCAGCGGCATCGTCAGCGCACTGAACCGCAGCGTGACCATTCAGGGAACCAGCTCCACCAACACCATGTCCCTGATCCAGATGGATGCCTCCGTCAGCCCCGGCAACTCCGGCGGCGGTCTGTTCAACATGAACGGTGAGCTGATCGGTCTGGTCAACGCCAAGTCCTCCAGCTCGGACGCGGAGGGTCTGGGCTTCGCCATCCCCATCAACGACGCCATTCAGGTGGCGCAGGACCTGCTGGAGAACGGCTACGTCTCCGGCCGGCCGTATATGGGCATCACCTACATCGCCGTGACCGACGCCCAGACAGCGGCCCAGTTCAACGTCAACGCCTACGGCGTCTATGTCGTGGACGTCGTGCAGGGCGGCCCGGCCGACAAGGCCGGTCTGAAGGTCGGAGACCGCATCGTCAGCATCGACGGCACCGAGATCGCCCAGAAAGACGACCTTGGCACCCTGATGCAGCAGCACACGGCCGGTGACACCCTTTCCATCACCGTTGCCCGCGATGGCCAGATGCAGACCGTCTCGCTGACGCTGGGCGAAAAGAATGCGTTGAACACCGCCGCACAGCGTTCGGCCAACAACTGAGCCACCCCCGCCGCAAGGTGTTATCAGGATTTGATTCCTTTCTTCTTCAAAAATCCCCCGACTGGCGGTGACCCGCTGGCCGGGGGATCGCTGTTTATACCAAGCCGAAGATGGTCGCACTGACCGGGGCCAGGACCGCTTCGCCGCTCAGGATGCGGCTGTCGCCCCGCCACAGGCTGGACGAGGTGCCGTCGCTCAGCAGTTTCCAGCGCCCGTCGGGCAGCCGGATGGGCTGTTCCTGTTCGGTGGGGTTGTAGTAGACGCAGAGCGCGCCCCACCACGCCCCATCGCCGGGCAGGGCAGGTAGACGCCAGCCTACCAGCGGCTGTTCCAAATCAAAAAATGCAATGGCGTTGGGGCTGGCCCTGTCCACCGCGCCCAGCCGCGGGAAGGCATTCCGCAGGCCGATGAGGCCCCGGTAATAGTCCACCAGCCCATGGAACTGCTCGGCCCGCTTCCAGTCCAGCCGGTTCAGCGCCGGGGAGGAGCGGTAGCTGTTGCCCTGCCCCTTTTTGGTGCGGGCGAACTCTTCGCCTGCCTGCCAGAAGGGCAGGCCCATGCAGGTGAGGTAGATGCCTGCCGCCAGCCGGTTCTGGGCCAGGGCGGCACGGTCCACCGCGCCGAACTCCGGGCGCTCGTAGCGCACCAGAAGCAGCTTGTCCCACAGGGTGAAATTGTCGTGGGCGGACACATAGCTGACGATCTGCCCCGGCGTGTGGGGCGGGAACTTATCGCTGCGGCACCATGCCGCCACGGCCCCGCCGATGTCCCAGAAGCTGCCGGGCTTTCCCTCCACGTAGCCCGGCTCCCGCGCATTGAAGCAGCCGCCCTTGATGGCGTCGCGGGTGTCGTCGCAGAAGATGCCGATGCGGTCGTTCAGCATGGCCAGATTGTTCTTGTTCGCCTCGTACCGGTGCAGCGCACTGCTGCCGCCCTGCCACGGCTCGCCGTACATCAGGATGTCCCGCCCGCCGGGCAGCTTGTCCAGCTCGGCCCGCAGCAGGTTCATCGTCTCCACATCGTACAGGCCCATCAGGTCGAACCGGAAGCCGTCGATGTGATACTCCTGCGCCCAGTAGAGCACCGAATCCAGAAAGTATTGCCGGGCCATGGGCCGCTCGCTGGCAAACTCGTTGCCGCAGCCACTGCCGTTGGAAAGGCTGCCATCCTCGTTCTGGCGGAAATAATAGAGGGGGACCGCCCGGTTCAGCACATTGTCGAAGCGGTACATGTGGTTGTACACCACATCCATCACCACACCGATGCCCGCCGCATGGAGGGCCTGGATCATCTGCTTGCACTCCCGCACCCGGACTTCGCCGTGGGCGGGGTCGGTGGAGTAGCTGCCCTCCGGAACGTTGTAGTTGGTGGGGTCGTAGCCCCAGTTGTACTGCCGGGTCAGCGGGCGGCTCTCGTCCACGCTGCCGAAATCAAAGATGGGCATGAGCTGGACATAGCGCACCCCCAGCCGCTTGAGGTAGTTCAGGCAGGTGGGGTGGATGCTGTCGCCGTTCAGGGTCGTGCCCTGCTGGGTAAAGGCCAGGAATTTGCCCCGCCACGCATTGCGCACCCCGCTGGCCGGGTCCTGCGAGAAATCCCGGACGCTGACCTCCCAGACGCTCCGCTTCGACGCCGGGATGACCGGCCGTTTGTCCTGTTCCCAGCCCGGCGGGTCGGTGCGGGCCAGATCCACGATCATGCTCCGCGCCCCGTTCACGCCCGCCGCGCGGGCATAGGGGTCAGCGGTGGTCACGCTGCCCCACTCGGTGGTCACGTTGAAATGATAATACTTCCCGTGCTGGTCGCCGGGCAGATAAACGCCCCAGACGCCCTGCCCCCACGGGCTCAGCGGCAGACTGCCGATGCAGGCCCCGCCGTCGCCTTTCCGGTAAAGATCGACCCGGACCGACTGCGCCGTGGGTGCCCACAGCCGCAGGTGGGTGCCCGATGGAGAATACGCCGCGCCCAGCGGCCCCTGATAGCCGGTCTGACGGGCAAACTCCTCGCTTTCGAACCATGCTTTCCATTGTGCAGGCGTTTTCATTGACTCTCATCCTTTATCCTAACATTCCCGCCCTCGCCAGAGGCAGGCCTTTTAAAATTAGTGTACCCGGCTTGCGCGGATTTTGCAAGAGTTTCCTTGCAAATGGGGCTGCGGTACACTATACTGAAAGAAATGAACCGATCACGGAGGCGATGACATGGCATACACAGACGATTGGGAGACCCTGATGAATGGAGTCTTCGGGCCGGGCGGCAGATTCAAGGCCGCCCCCGGCACCCCCGCCGAACCCAGACAGCAGCCAAACAGCACCCTGAACGACCTGAACGCGGCGCTTCTGGAACAGCAGAAGAAGCTGGATGCGATGCTCAAGGCCCAGTCGGCCCAGCTGAAGACGCAGGACACCGCCGCCGAGGCTGCACTGGCCGACAGCCGCCGGATGCTGCGGGACATGGAGAACGACGGTCTGCTGGCCAAAGGCACCACCGACGTGAAATCCGAACATCTGGGCAGCTTCGAGGGGCTGGCCGACGAAGTCCGGCGGACCGTGCTGGGGCAGGACGCCTTTGTGGACGCGGTCGTCCGCGCCATGCGCCGCCCCTTTGTGCTGGGCACCGAGCCGCCCGCCGCCCGGAACGTCATCCTGCTGTGCGGCGGCACCGGCACCGGGCGGCACTTCGCGCTGGAGGAGACCGCCCGCTGCATGGCTGCGCGGGGCCTGCTGCAAAACGATCAGATCGCCGCGCTCGACCTGGCGCTTTACGCGAACCCCGCCGCCGAAAAGCTCTTTTTGCAGGACCTCTACGCCGCGCTCCACGCCCCCGGCGAGATCGTGGTCTTTGAGCACTACGAGAGCTGCTGCCCCAGCTTTCTGAAAACGCTGTCCGACCTGGCCGTCCGGGGCAGCGCCCCGCTCTCCAGCCGGTACATCGTCAACCGGGACGGCATTCTGGTGGACGCCGGAACGGCCTTGGCCCCCGGCGCGGTCAGCCGTCTCGACCCCTGCGGGAAGTACCTCATCTTCTTCTCGAACAAGGGCCGCGCCGCCATGGCGGACAAGTTCGGCGCAAGCATGATCTCGGCGCTGGGCGACGTCTGTGAGACGACCGCTTACCAGCAGGCAGACCTTGCAGCCCTCGCCGCCCAGCAGCTGAACGCGCTGGCCCAGAAGGTCACGGCCCGGCTGGGCCTGACCCTCGCCGCCGGGGCTGATGTGCGGGACTACGTCGCCGCCCAGTGCACCCCCCAGAAGGGCGCAGCCGGGCTGTCCGGCTGCTGCGACCGCATCTTCCGTGCTCTGAGCGAATACTGCCTGCAAACGGACAGGCCGCTCACCGGCACCGTGACCCTGACCGCCGCACCGGAGGGCCTGCTCTTCCGCCTGAACGATGCCGCCCCGGCCCCGCTGTTTGACCTGCTGCCCGCCGCCTACACCGGCGCACTGGATGAGATCCGGGCGGAGATCTCGGAGCTGGTCGGTCTGGCCCCGGTCAAGGAATACGTGTTCGGTCTGGCCGACAATCTGCAGGTCCAGCAGCGCCGCGCCGCTGCGGGCATGAAAACAGCCAGCCTTTCGATGCACATGATCTTCACCGGCAACCCCGGCACCGGCAAGACCACCATCGCCCGGCTGGTGGCCAAGTACCTCAAGGCCATCGGGGCGCTCAAGGGCGGGCAGCTGGTGGAGGTGGGCCGCGGCGACCTCGTGGGCCGCTACACCGGCCACACCGCACCGCTGACCAACAGCGTCATTGAGAGTGCCCTCGGCGGCGTCCTCTTCATCGACGAGGCCTACAGCCTCTACCGCGGCGAGCAGGACAGCTTCGGCCTCGAAGCCATTGATACCCTCGTCAAAGGGATGGAAGACCACCGCGACGAGCTTGTGGTCATTCTGGCCGGGTATACCAGAGAGATGGAGACCTTCCTCACCGCCAACAGCGGTCTGGCCAGCCGCTTCCCCAACAAAATCGAGTTCCCGGACTACACCGCCGACGAGCTGCTGCAGATCACCCACGTCCTCGCAAAAAACAAGGGCTACACCCTCTCGGAGGCCTGCGAAGAGCCGCTGCGGAACTACTACGCCCGCCGTCAGGCCGACGACGCCCGCACCGCCGGCAACGGCCGTCTGGCCCGCAACACCCTCGAAAAGGCCATCTTCCACCAGAGCCGCCGCCTCGTCGCCGAACCCGCTGCCGCGCTGGATGTGCTCCTGCCGAGCGATCTGGAATTGGACGAATAATTGCAGAACCACGCAAAAAACGGACCGTTTTCACGGTCCGTTTTTCTTGTTTAGCGATGCTCTTCCGCCAGCTGTTCGGCCAGCGCCCGCATCCCGGTGCGGACGTCTTCGGGCGCAAGGACTTCCACCTTGCCGCCAAAGCCCGCCACCCAGCCGTAGAACGGCTCGCTGACACAGATGGGCACATCAAAGTGAAAGCGCTCGTCCTCCTCCGGCAGGAAGGTCGGCGAAGCGCCGAACCGCTCCCGCATGGCGCTTTCGAGGTCGGCTGTGCAGCGCAGGGTCACGCGCCGTTCGGGGCCGCCGTACATGCTGAAGTGCTTGCGCAGGTAGGCGGGCAGATCGAAATTGGCAAACTGCTCCCGGCCGCGGCGGGGCCGCTCCAGCACCCGGACGCCGGACATCCGGTCCACCCGGTAGTGGCGGATGCCCACCGGCTCCTTTTCGTCCTGATAGGCGATGAGGTAATAGCAGCCGTTCTCCCACGCCATCTGCCATGGGCTGATGACCCGCTTTTCGGGCCGGCCCACTTTTTTGTAGTGGAACTCCACCATCCGGCCGGTGTTGATGGCCTCGTGCAGCGCGTCGATGCTGTACAGCAGACTCCTGCTGTCGGTCTTGGGGCGGCCGTCCACGTAGACCTGACGCTGCAGCTGGCTGCCCTCGTAATTGGAGCAGAGCTTTTCCAGCTTCCGGATCAGGCGGCGGCTCGTGGCGCTGGACACCACCCGGCTGGCCTGCACGGCGTCCACCAGCAGCTTCAGCTCGGCCAGGTCAAAGGTGCGGCTGGCCAGAAAATAGCCGCCGCCCCGGCCCCGCCGGAGCTGGATGTCGTACCCCAGTGCGTTCAGCGCGTCGATGTCGCTGTACACGCTCTTGCGCTCGCAGAGGATGCCCTGCTGTTCCAGCAGCCCCACCAGCTGGGGCACGTTCAGCAGGTGGTTTTCGTCGGTCTGTGTCTCAAAGATGCGCAAAAGCGCCAACAGTTTGGATTTCTGGCCTTCCTGCTTGGGCATAGGTTCACCTCATTCGGGGAGCTTCTTGTCGAACGCCGCACGGCGCTGGGTGGAAAGGCGGAACATCTCTTCGAGCTTTTCGCGGTCGCCCGCCGCCAGCGCACTGCGCAGTGCGCCGAGCGCGGCGTCGAACTGGTCGATCTCCGAGATGAGGTTGTCCCTGTTCCAGAGGAACAGTTCTGCCCACATTTTGTCGTTGATGCGCGCGATGCGGGTCAGATCCCGGAAGGAGTCGCCCGTGTACTCGCACAGCGAGGTGTTGTCGTTGGCGCACATCAGGCTGACGGCGATGGCATGGCACAGCTGGCTGACATAGCCGACCATCCGGTCATGCTCCTGCACGGTCAGGGTGCAGATGTGTTTGAAGCCCAGCACCTCGGCCAGCTCTCGGACCCAGGCGATGGCCTCCGGGGTATTCTTCCCGGTCGGGGTGATGATGAAGTTCGCCGGGGCAAAATTCACCTCGGCGGCGTGTTCCACGCTGGAGGTCTCGCGGCCTGCCATCGGGTGGCTGGCGATGAACTCGACCCCCGCCGGGCAGAGGGCCTGCACCGGCTCCACCAGGCCGGTCTTGACGCCGGACACATCCGTGAAGATGCAGCCGGGCTTGAGGAGCGGGCCGTACGTCCGGAACCACTCGATGAGGGCCGTGGGGTAGAGGCCGAAGATGATGTGGTCGGCCTCTCGGACAAGGTCTTCAAAATCGTGGGTTTTGCCCCGCTCGATGTAGCCATGGTCGAGCGCGAACTGCAAGTGGCCCTCGCTGCGGTTGATGCCGTCCACATGGAACCCGGCTTTGGAGAGTTCCAGCGCATATTTGCCGCCCAGCAGGCCAAGGCCCACCACGAGATAACGTTTCGTTTTATCCAACATCTTCTACCTCCGCGCCCAATGGCTTGATGGCTGTAAAGAAATTCGGCCAGCTCTTCGTGACGGCCTCGGCGCCGTCGATGGGCAGCCGCAGCCCCGCCGCCAGTGCCAGCACCGACAGGCTCATGACGACCCGGTGGTCGTTGTGGCCGGAGAGGACGCCCTTCGGCGCATGGAGCGCCCCGGCACAGCCCACGATGGTGATGGTGCCGCCCGCGCTGGACAGCACCCCGCCGCATTTGCGCAGCTCTGTTTCCATGGCCTCGATGCGGTCGCTCTCCTTGATGCGGAGGCGTTCCGCGTTCCGGATGACCGTCTGCCCCTCGCAGAACAGGCCCAGCACCATCAGCACCGGGCCGAGGTCGGGGCAGTCGGCCAGGTCGATGTCCGTGCCGTGGAGCGGCGTTTTCCGGAAGACGATGCCCTGTTCGGTGCGGGAGAAGTCGGCCCCGCACCGGCGCAGGATGTCCAGAATGGCCGCGTCGCCCTGCAAGGTCGGTTCGGCCAGACCGGTCAGCGTGACGCCGCCGGTGACAGCCCCCAGCACCGCCGGGAAGGCCGCCTGGCTGTAATCGCCCTCAACGGTGTAGTCACAGGGGCGGTATGCCTGCCCGCCGGGGATCTCCAGCGTCGTTTCGTCCACCCACCGGCTCGTGACGCCGAACGCCGCCTGAACGGACCGGGTCATGTCGATGTAGCTGCGGCTCTCCACCGGCGGGAGCAGGTGAAGGGTGCTGGTGCCGCCCAGCAGCGGCAGGGCGAACAGAAGCCCGCTGATGAACTGGCTGGACACATTGCCCGCCAGCGTATAGTCCCCGCTGGAGAGCGCCCCCTCCACGGTCAGGCCGGAAGGGCTCTGCGCAAAGCGGAGGCCCTGCTCCCGGTACAGCGCTTCATACACCGACTGGGGCCGCTCCATCAGCCGCCCGCGGCCCACAAAGGTCACTTCCTGACCGGTGAGGCTGGCCAGCGGGATGAGGAAGCGCAGGGTGCTGCCGCTCTCGCAGCAGTCCACCGGGGCTTTTACGGGCAGAAAGCGGCCCAGTCCCTCCACGACCGCATCGTTCCCGCCGGTGGTGACGCGGGCGCAGAGCTGGCCCGCCGCCGCGAGGGTGGCGGCGATATCCTTGCTGAACTCCAGATTCCGGATGTGCGAGGTGCCCTTTGCCAGCGCCGCACAGAGCACGGCCCGGTGCGCCATGCTCTTGCTGGGCGGGGCCATAATGACTCCGTCAATGTTTCTGTCTGGTTGGATCGTGATCTGCATTTGCAGCCCTCCTTCTGCCCGTTCTGCCAAACGCTCTCCCTGCGGGAGAGCTGGGGCCTGAGAGGGTCACATCTCCCGCCCGATGGCCCATGCGACCTGGCGGCACTTGGCCATGGCCTGAGCAAAGCTGTCCGGGGTCAGGCACTGGGCACCGTCGCTCCATGCGTGGCGGGGGTCGTAGTGGACCTCCACTTCCAAACCGTCGGCACCGGCGGCCACCGCAGCGATCATCATCGGCTCCACGAGGTTGGCCTTGCCGGTGGCGTGGCTGGGGTCCACGATGACGGGCAGATGGGTCTTTTCGTGGATGATGGGCACGGCGGAAAGGTCCAGCGTGTTGCGGGTATACTTTTCAAACGTGCGGATGCCGCGCTCGCAGAGGATGACCTGCTCGTTGCCGCCGGCCATGATGTACTCGGCGCTCATGATCCACTCCTCGATGGTGTTGCACAGGCCGCGCTTGAGCAGGACCGGCTTGTGCATTTTGCCCACCGCCTTGAGCAGCTGGAAGTTCTGCATGTTGCGGGCACCGATCTGCACGACATCGACATACTCTTCAAATTCCGGGATGCGGTCTTCGCTCATCAGCTCGGAAACGATGGGCAGGCCGGTGGCCTCGCGGGCCTTGACCATGTCGAGGATGCCCTCGGTCTCCAGACCCTGGAAGGAGTAGGGAGAGGTGCGGGGCTTGTAGGCACCGCCACGGAAGAGGGCAGCACCGCCGGCCTTGACGCTCTGGGCGATGCGCAGGGCTTGCTCCTCGCTCTCGATGCTGCACGGGCCGGCCATGACGGCGATCTTCTCCCGGCCGCCGATCCGGACGCCGCCGCAGTCGATGACCGAGTCGGCGGGATGGAACAGGCGGTTGGCGCGCTTATACGGGGCCGACACACGGGTCACGTTGTCGATCCAGGGGTTGGCGAGCACATCGCGCTCGTCGATCTTGGTGGTGTCGCCCACCAGACCGAAGACGTTGTAGTCCTTGCCGGTGATCAGGGTGACATCGAGGCCCTGCTTTTCAAAGCGGTCCACGATCTTTTCCAGTTCTTCCTTCGGGGTGCCTTTTTTCGTCGAAATGATCATCTTCTTGCATTCCTTTCCCTTTTATCAACGTGTCAACCTCTCAGTCTGCTTCGCAGACAGCTCCCCTGATAGGGGAGCCTCTGGCGAATCGGTAAAGCCTGTGCTGGATGAGCGAAGTTTTTTGTTCCCGGAAACGGCCGGGCTCCGCTGCCAAGATTCATAACAGCAATACGAATGCCGCCGCCAAAGAGGACAAGGTCCGCCGCTTTGTGCTCTATTGAGCCTGCGCGGTGCGTATCCTGTATGATGTAGCTATGGGGTATTTTCGTCCTATCAAGCCTACGCGGACAGCAGGGCTTGCCCGGCCTGCCAATGGCTCCCCTACTAGGGGAGCTGGCGGGCGTAAGCCCGACTGAGAGGTTTCTTTCCTTACTGCACCATGTGCGATTGTGCGCCGCCGTCCAGCCGGAGCAGCTGCACCAGATAACTGCATGCGTGGAGATAGCCGCCGATGCCCTCGCCCGCAAAGCGGCCCTGACAGCCGAACGAGACGACGTCCGTGTTCCGGAACGGCTCCCGGCCGCTGGGTTCGCTCATGAGCACCTCCACGGCGGGCACACCGCAGAGCTGCAGCGCTTCCAGAATGGCCACGCTGTAATAGGCATAGCCGCCCGGATTGAGGATGATGCCGTCGGCGCGGCCTGCGGCCGACTGGATCTCATCAATGATGTCGCCCTCGTGGTTGGACTGGAAGAAATCCGGCTCGATGCCCATCTGCTGGCAGCAGACGTCCAGATAATCCAGCAGGCCGTTGTAGTCCACTTCGCCCTCCACACCGGGCTCGGTGAAGCGGGTGATGTTGACGTTTGGCCCATTAATGAACAAAAATCGCATCCAATGCCTCCAGTGCCGCCGCAACGGCGTCTGCAACGGTCGTTTCGTTCGGGATGACCGCATCGGCTGCGGCCAGATAGAGCGGGCGGCGCTGGGCTTCCATGGTCTTCAGCGCCTCGGCGCTGGTGGAGAGCGGACGCCCGCCGCCCACAGTCAGAGCGTCCAGCGGGCGGTCGATGAAGAGCACCACGCCGTTCTGCCGCAGGGCCCGCAGGTTTTCGGGCCGCTTGACGACTCCGCCCCCGCAGGAAAGCACCTGACGGCCCTCTCTGGCAAAGCGGGCGGTCTGCTCGGCCTCCCGTGCCCGGAAGCCGTCCTCGCCCTCTGCGGCGAAGAGGTCCGGGATGCTGCGGCCTGCGGCCCGGACGATCTCCTCATCCAGGTCCACGAACCGCTTGCCCAGCCGGTCGGCCAGTGCACGGCCGATGGTCGTTTTGCCGCAGGAGGGCATCCCGATGAGCGCCACGTTCAGCTGCTCTTTTCGGAGTTGGGCGGTGATGGCGCGGATCTCGGCCGGGGCATCGTCGAACTTGCGGTCCAGGAAGTATTCCGCCGCATACACGGCCTGGGCCACCAGCATTTCGAGGCCGCCCACGGCCACCGGCACACCCGCCTCCTCGGCGCGCAGGATCAGTTCCGTTTTGTCCGGATTGTAGACCACATCGAGGACGGCTTCCAGCCCCGGCATCGCGGCCACATCCAGATGGCAGACCCCCACGTTCGGGTACATGCCCGCCGGGGTGGTGTTGATGACGATGTCGGCCCCGCTGTGGACGGCTTCCGCATAGGAAAGCTCGCCCTTTTCGGGGTCCGGATGCCGGCTGACGGTCAGCACTCTGGCCGCGCCCTTATCTTTTGCCACAGCGCTCGTGGTGTTATGGGTGCCGCCGGTGCCCAGAATAAGGACGGTCCGGCCCGCGAACTCCACGCCGTGGGCATCGGCCAGGTAGGCAAAGCCGAGATAGTCGGTGTTATAGCCGTAGAGCAGGCCGTTCCGGTTCACGACCGTGTTCACGGCCCCGATGGCCTTGGCGCGCGGGTCGATGTAGGAGCAGGATCCCATGACCAGCCGCTTATACGGGATGGTCACATTGATCGCCTTGAAGGCCCGCCGTGTCAGGAAGGCCCGCGCCTCCTCCTCGGTGGGCAGCGGGCACAGGTCGTACCGGTAGCCGCAGAGCATCTCGTGGATGATCTTCGAGTACGAGTGCCCCAGTTTGGAGCCGATGAGTCCGTATTCCATTTACAGCTCCTCCTTGCGGTAAGCGGTGGGCCGTTCCATCCAGGCCATGCCGTACTTCGCGGTCAGCAGGTCGCCGACGGCCAGCGCCGCCGCGCAGGTCTGCACGATGGCCGCACGGGGCACGATGCAGGGGTCGTGACGGCCCTGGATGGAAAGTTCCGCGTTCTGTTTTGCAATGTAATCCACGGTATCCTGTGGTTTGTAGATGCTGGGCGTGGGCTTGACCACGGTGCGGAAGACGACCGGCATCCCGTTGGAGATGCCGCCGTTCAGGCCCGCGTTGTGGTTGGTAGCCGTCACGATGCGGCCCCTCTGCATCCGGAAGGCATCGTTCGCCTCGCTGCCCTTCAGGTCGGCGAAGCCGAAGCCGGTGCCGAACTCGATGCCCTTGACGGCTGGGACCGAGAAGGCCATGTGGGCCAGCTCGCTTTCCACGCTGTCAAAATAGGGTTCGCCGATGCCTGCGGGCAGGCCGAGGAGGACGGTCTCCAGCGTACCGCCCACACTGTCGCCTGCGCTGCCTGCGGCGCGGATGGCCGCTTTCATCGGCTCTTCGGCCTCCTCGTTCAGCAGGGCGAAGCCATCGCCCCGGCTCAGCAGTGCTTCGGCCTGCGCCCCCAGTGCCGCCGGGTCATCCAGCGCAAAGGGGGTGTCCGCAACGCCCGCGCACCGCCCGATGTGGGTCACGATGTTGATGCCGGCCCGGTCGAGGGCACCCAGCACCACCGCACCGCCCGCTACCAGCGCCGCCGTGATGCGGCCGGAAAAGTGTCCGCCGCCCCGCGCATCCTGAAAGCCGTGGTATTTGGCGTAGGCTGTGTAATCCGCATGGCCGGGGCGGAGCAGGTCGGCGGTCTTGGCATAGTCGCCGCTGCGGGTGTTCTGGTTCTCGATCATCAGGGCGATGGCGGTGCCGGTCGTCCGGCCGTTCACAACGCCGGAGAGGAGCTGCACCCGGTCCGCCTCCACGCGGGGGGTGGACAGGCCGTCGCCCCGCGCCCGGCGCTTGTCCATGCAGGCGGCGAGGAACGCCTCATCCACCGGCACACCCGCTGCCATGCCGTCCAGCACGGTGCCGATGGCGCGGCCATGGCTCTCGCCGAAGATGGTCAGGGAGAGGGCAGACCCGAACGTGTTCTTCATGGTCATTCCTCCATGCCCAGCAGGGGGCGCAGGCCCTCCACCGGGATGGTCTCAGCGCGCCAGCAGCCCAGACCCGGCACCT
>OOCK01001004.1_pt1 | contig 14449 bp, 10 predicted proteins | sample 1670951 | NCBI WGS metagenome assembly OOCK01 (sample SAMN06348107, study PRJEB24527) | human gut metagenome | biome: human gut; feature: ankylosing spondylitis patient; material: feces | host: Homo sapiens | place: China | collected 2015-10
TATTACGTTAATTAACTCTCTCATTTTCAATCGATTACATAAGAATTAACAGAGTATTGATATCAACAAATGAAAACAAATCTGTTCTTGGGTCTCGCTCTTCTGAGCATGGCACCAAACGCTGTGAGCGCACAGGAAAATGCCGACTCACTCTACATCCGTAACTCTGTGTACATGCTTAAACTCGATATGCCAGCCGACAACGAGGAGTATGCCCATGCTTACGAGGTAACAAACCAGGCGTTCGACGGTATCGACTTCGCAACGCGCTATCCTAACTATAACGACTTCAACCTGGGTAGCCACCACATCGACTGGTCTACCGTACCTACAGCCACGAAGGCAGAGATGGACGCTATCGAGAAAGAGTCGGCTAAGGACGCACTCCTCAAGACCACGCTCGCTTCAATGGGCGTAAAGGTTGACCCTATCGCAGAGCGCGAGTACGCAGCACGCTTGCTCAACTACTTCAATGTAAACAAGTTCGGCAACCAGCTCGTGGCTAAATGGCATGTTCCGCAGGGAGCTGACTATAAGAACGTGGCTGCGTGGGATGAGCAGCTTGGCGTTATCATGGCTCTCGGTATGAAGGGCTTGAGCGACGAGGCTCGCGAGAACGCAAAGCAGACCCAGAACCTGGTTGCTCTCTGTGGCAATTCGGAGAACAAACTCCTCGGCACAACATACGTATGTGTCAACAACTATCGTATGATGAACGCAAAGGAGAAGAGTGCTACAGCCATTGCAATGGCTAAGGTTACGTTGGAGTTCTTGCCAGGCATCGCTAAGATGGCAGGCAACATCGCAGTGAAGGCTGCCGAGACAGCTGCTGCCAAGACAAAGGGCTACTTCGTAAGAACAAATGCTTACCTCTTCAAACTCGATTGGGATAAGGCTAAGTTCGACGATTTTTATGCAAAATACTGGGATAAACCAGCCGACTTCAACGCTAACGCAAACTATCAGCTGAAGTATGTTGGTCGCTCATCTAAGTACGCAGGCGCAGGCTTGACAATGAAGTCGGCTAACCTCGACAAACTGATTGCTCGTGGTGCATTGCGTGCTACCGACGCTGCTTTCGCTGCCCTGCAGCGCGACTACGACGAGTTCCGTCCAATGAGTTCGCTCCACGTAGATGGCGACAAACTCGTTGCTTACATCGGTACAAAGGAAGGGGTGAAGGCTGGCGATAAGTTCGACGTGTTCATGTGTCAGAAGGACGGAAACGAAGTAGAGTGGAAGAAAGTTGGTACTATCAAGGTAGCCAAGAACTCTGTTTGGGACAACCAGGAAGGTGCTAACGAGACCCTCGAAGGCGAAGCTGAAGACGGTGAGAAGAAGGAAGGCAATGCCGAGTTGAAGTACACCATATTCGATGGCAAACCAGGAAAGAAGATAGGTGAGGGCTGTCTCATCCGTCTTGCAAAATAAAATAGTGTAAATTTACGGTCTTTTAAAAGCTACTATACATATTTATATATAATAGGTATGTAGCTTTTAAAAGACGTTTTGGTTAAATACTAAATAGATTTGATTATGAAAAGATTACTCTTTATCGCCATTTGTTTCTGCATGACACTTTCAGTAAGTGCGGGTAAGAAAAAGGATTTCGTCGACTATAGATACGAGTTGACACTCGCTAAGGAGAATGTTGCAGCTACATCAGGCTTCAAAGTGTTTAAGGTGTGGAGCTACGGCAAGAAGAAAGAACTGCTTACAAAGGATATTTGTATGCGTAATGCTGTACACGGACTGCTTTTTAAAGGTTTGGCTGCCAACGACTCGGGTACACAGGGCAATGTACGTCCGCTCTGCCCGGAAGGTTATCAGGCACACAAGGAGTACTTCGACCGCTTCTTTGAGTCGGGCGAGTATCGTCAGTTTGTGCAGTTTACAAGCCGTGGCGCACAGTCTGCCGGCGATGTAATCAAGGGCAAGAAGGAGTGGCAGGTTGGTATGCTCGTACAGGTCAACCTCAACGGATTGCGCAAACGTCTCGAAAAGGATGGCATTATAGAAGGAGCACGCAGCATCTTCTCGCGCTAATACTCGATAATAGCAGATGTTTTAATGTAAATAGATAAACGTATTATGAAAAGAATTTTTAGTTTGTTTCTGCTCCTTACCTTCGCAGTTGTGATGAAGGCGCAGCAGGCAGCAATGCCTACTATCATCGTCTTCCCTTCTGACTCGTGGATGAACGACCACGGCTTTATGAAGACGTTCAACAATCAGGGCGAAACCGAATACAGACCGAAGTATAACGACGCTTTCGTGAACACACGCGAGATGGGTACTGTTATCCAGGCAATACAGAAGGTGTTTGAGGAGCGTAAGTTCGAACACGAAGACCTGCAGAGCATTCTGAAGGATATGAAGCGCGAACGCGCCGAAGAACTTGCTAATGCAGCAGACGGCGATGAGGCAGAGAAGAACGCTATGGACGAACTCATACAGCAGGCACGTCCTGACATCCGCGTAGATGTCGACTATGCTGTGTCTAAGGTTGGTCCGCGCAAGAACATCTCTTACTCTATAAAGGCTGTCGACGCTTACACCTATGAGCAGGTGTCGTCGGTAGAAGGTACTATCGAGATGACAATGGATCCTACCGACCTCGCACTGCGTAAGGCAGTGGCAGGCAACTGCGACGACTTTTGCGACCGCATCATCGAGTATTATAAGGACCTGCGCGACAACGGTCGCAAGATTGTTGTTGTGTTCCGCTCAGCACCAAGTGCTGGCATCAACTTCATAAAGGACGAGATTGGCGACGACGGCGACACATACGACGAGTTCCTCTACTCGTGGGTGAAGAAGCACGCCGTAAATCAGGCTTGCAAGAAGGGACGCAAGACAGCTAAGATGGTTGAGTTCAAGGCTGTGCGCATACCATTCTTCGACGAGAGCGGTGAACCAATCGAGGCTGAAGACTGGGCTAAGGGCGTAAGAAAGGCATTCAAGGCAGAGACAGGCTTTAAGGTGAGCAAGGGACAGGGCAACAGGCTCGGACGTGTCAACTTCCTCGTTGAGTAATAGCAAAAGGAAAGTCTTGCAAGTTCTATCGGCTTGCGAGACTTCAAAAACAAATAACATGTCGTTCTAAAACATTATGATTATGCAGATACGAAAACTATTTGTTCTTGCAGCGTTGACACTTTGCTCGCTCGCAAGTTCTGCACAGATAACGCTCTCGCCGATGTACGATGCAAAGGAGAGCAAGGCAACTGAAGGTCAGAAGGCTATCGTAGAGGCTCGTTTGCGCAGCGTCATCACCTCGATGAAGCTGGTGAGTGGCTACAACTCGCGCTTCGTATTGGCGTGCAAGACCGTTCCGTTGCAGACAGAAGTGGCAGGCACAAAGATGGCGCAACGCATATCAGCAACCTTCGCCGTTGGCGACGCACGCACAAAGTCGTGCTTCGGTACGTCTATCGTTGAGTTCACTGGCATCGGCAACACCGAAGAGCAGGCGCTCACTAATGCGTTGAAGAACATCAAGAACTCGCCACAGCTCCGCAAGCTCGTTGACAAGTCGAAGCAGCGCATCATCGACTACTACAACAACAACGCTGCCTCAATCATACGTAAGGCACAAACGCTCATCAACGGCAAGCAGTACGAGCAGGCTTTGTTCGAGCTCTGCGCCATTCCGGAGGACTGCAACCTCTACGAGCAGGCTTTAGAGATGATGGAGAAGGTGTACGAAACAGCCTATGGCGACGAGTCGGTGCAGCTCAACAGAAAAGAGTTGGGAGCCGCTTGTCGCAAACTCGCTGATGAGTATGCAACCAACAACTGTCCAGAGAGCGACTGCTCACTCGGTTGGTGGTAATGGTTAGTCTAAGCATGGTGGGCATGTTTGTCTAATCAGTGCTGACATGCAGAATTGACAAAACAGTATTTCTACTGAAATGGCAAAGTTCAGATTTTTATCATTCGTTATCATTATACTATCCTGTGTATGCACCAGTCATGCACAGGACAGTTTTTTTAATCCCTATTCGTTCCGCTATCACGTCGAGTTCTCCAGCGAACAGCCCGAGGACACCCTCGTTGCAGATATGGGTAAGTTGGTCGTGACGTACGATAGCGAGCAACGTAAGCAGTGTTGCACTTTGACTTATCGTGACAGCGTGCGCTACAAAGGCAATATTATCGATATGCAACTCTATCAGAAACGTCAGGACTTCACGCTCGAAAACTTCTTCGGGGACGGCTCCCATGCCAAGCTGACCATTACGCGCGACGAGGACGGCTCCAATCAAAAGGTGGCACTCATCTATTATGCCAACCCGAAAGAAGACCCATTGCCCGACAAAACGTGCATCTGTCTGCTGCTTTCAGATGTTCTGCGATAGTCTGTGATTGGTTTCGTAGAGCAGTTGTGTTGTTATATATTGTACCAAAAGTGTTAAATAGTACCATATTTTTAAAACAACTGGTTTAAGTTGGGTGTTTCTCGGATTAAATTAGTACTTTTGCTAAGTCGTGTTGTGAAACAATCCGGGTTTGAAACGTTAATATGCTTCTGTCCGATTGTGGTTTCATAACAGAATGTGCATAGAGACCTAATTATTAAAAATTTAATAACTAAAAGATGAAACAAACTAACGTTAAGCCAGCAGAAGGAAAGCTGGGTATTTTGGTTGTAGGCTGTGGCGCAGTAGCCACCACCTTTATGACTGGTGTGTTCATGGCTCGCAAGGGACTTGCTAAGCCTGTTGGTTCAATGACTCAGTATGACAAGATTCGTGTTGGCAAGGGCGCAGACAAGAAGTATCTGCACTATAAGGACATCGTGCCTCTTGCCGATCTCAACGATATCGTATTCGGAACATGGGACGTATATCCACAGAATGCTTATCAGGCAGCTATGTATGCTGAGGTGCTGAAGGAGAAGGATATCAACCCCGTGCGCGAGGAGTTGGAAAAGGTGGTGCCGATGAAGGCTGCCTTCGACAAGAACTACGCTAAGCGCCTCGACGGCGACAACGTTAAGGACTGCAAGACTCGCTGGGAGATGGTTGAGGCTCTCCGCAAGGATATCCGCGACTTCAAGGAGCAGAACGGTTGCGCACGCATCGTTGTTATTTGGGCAGCATCTACCGAGATCTACGTACCAGTAGACATGGAGAAACACGGCACTGTGGCAGCTCTCGAAGCAGCTATGAAGGCTGACGACCGCGAGCATGTAGCTCCGTCTATGTGCTACGCTTACGCAGCATTGACAGAGGGCGCACCGTTCATCATGGGTGCTCCTAACACTACAGTCGATATCCCGGCTATGTGGGAGCTCGCTGAGCAGACCAAGATGCCTATCGCCGGTAAGGACTTCAAGACCGGTCAGACGCTCGTGAAGAGCGGTTTCGCTCCGATGATTGGCTCACGCTGTCTTGGTTTGAGCGGATGGTTCTCTACAAACATCCTCGGCAACCGCGACGGACTCGTGCTCGACGAGCCTGCCAACTTCCACACCAAGGAGGTCAGCAAGCTCTCTACACTTGAGACGATCCTCAAGCCCGACGTGCAGCCCGACCTCTACGGACACGGCAACGATGAGGATACACAGTACTATCACAAGGTGCGCATCAACTACTATCCGCCTCGCAACGACAACAAGGAGGGATGGGACAACATAGACATCTTTGGATGGATGGGCTACCCGATGCAGATCAAGATTAACTTCCTCTGCCGCGACTCTATCCTCGCTGCTCCGTTGTTGCTCGACCTCACATTGCTGAGCGACCTCGCTGCTCGTGCCGGACGCTACGGCATACAGCGCTTCCTGAGCTTCTTCCTCAAGGCTCCGATGCACGACTACACTAAGGGCGAGGAGCCGGTAAACCACCTCTATCAGCAGTACACTATGCTGAAGAATGCTATCCGCGAGATGGGTGGTTACGAGGCTGATGAAGAAATCGATTAATATTTTAAGCTATACGCTATACACATGAACAAGGGGTGCAACCGCGGTTGCACCCCTTGTTTTGTATGTATAACGTTAGTATGATGTCGCGCATCAACCGATGCGTATGCTCTATATTCTATATCCTTACTTCTTGCCTTTTGTGGCGAACACGAAGTAGCCGATCAAGCAGCAGTAGGCTGCGAGCGAAGCTACCTCTGACAGAGGATTAGCAAGCCACGATTTCATCCAGCCATCAGTTACGAAGTGTACGTCGCAGAAGCGGAGCAGGGCAGAGATAACACCCATCAGTGCGCCACCAGCGATGAAACCACTGGCGAGCAGTGTGCCCTTCTCGCCACGTTCGCGGTTCACCTCTGCGTCCTTAGAGCGCGATGTAACGTACCAACTCACAATGCCACCAACGAGGAGCGGAGTGTTCAGCTCCAATGGAATGAACATGCCGAGTGCGAAGGCGATAGCCGGAATCTTAAAGTAGGTGAGCACCACAGCGATTACGGCTCCGATAGCGTACAATGCCCACGGAGCACCCACACCGTTCATAAGCGGGTCGATGACGGCAGCCATAGCGTTAGCCTGAGGAGCTGCGAGGGCTCCGCTTGCGAAGCCGTATGTCTGGTTGAGCAAAATCATCACGCCGCCAACGGTAGCAGCCGATACGAGTGTGCCGAGGAACTTCCACGTCTCCTGCTTCTTCGGCGTTGTACCGAGCCAGTAGCCAATCTTGAGGTCGGTAATGAAACCGCCTGCCATAGAGAGTGCGGTGCAGACCACGCCACCCATGATGAGTGCGGCAACCATACCGCCAGTGCCCTTCAGTCCGACAGCCACGAGCACCACCGACGCGAGGATGAGCGTCATAAGTGTCATGCCCGATACGGGGTTAGAACCTACGATAGCGATGGCATTGCCGGCTACGGTGGTGAAGAGGAACGCTATGACGGTGACGAGCAGAATGCCTACAACGGCGAAGAGCAGATTGCCATCCATCACACCAAACCAGAAGAAGAGGAAGGTGATGATGAGCGTAGCGATGGAAGCGATGGCGATGAACTTGAACGGCAGGTCGCGTTGTGTGCGCACGGTGTTGGCAGACGACTGTGCGCCGCCCTTCATCTCGTTGGCAGCGAGCGATACGGCACCCTTGATGATGCCCCACGACTTGATGATGCCGATGATGCCAGCCATGGCGATGCCGCCGATACCTATGCTCTTGCCGTAGAACTTGAAGATCTGTTCTGGCGACATTGCGCCGACGGTCTGCGTAATCTCAGGGTTCCAGAGGTTGAGCACCTGGTCGTGGAAGATTATCGACATGCCCGGCACGATGAGCCACCATACGGCGAACGAGCCGAGGCAGATGATGAAGGCATACTTCAAGCCGATGATATAGCCCAAGCCTAACACGGCAGCACCGGTGTTCACCTTGAACACGAGCTTCGCCTTGTCGGCAGCTACGGCTCCCCATTCCACGACGCGCGTCGTGAAGCACTCGTTCCACCAGTAGACGGTAGCCACGATGAAGTCGTACAGACCACCGATGAGTCCGGCGATGAGCAACGGCTTAGCCTGCGAGCCACCCTTGGCTCCGCTCACGAGCACCTGCGTAGTGGCAGTGGCTTCGGGGAAGGGGTACTTGCCGTGCATGTCCTTCACGAAGTACTTGCGGAACGGAATCATGAACAGTATGCCCAAGATGCCGCCGAGCAGCGACGACATGAACACCTTCACGAACGATACGCTCATCTCCGGATACTTAGCCTGCAGGATGTAGATGGCAGGCAGCGTGAAGATGGCACCGGCTACGATGGTGCCCGAGCAGGCACCGATGCTCTGGATGATGACGTTCTCGCCAAGCGGGTTCTTGCGCTTGGCAAGTGTTGATGCGCCTACGGCAATGATGGCGATAGGGATGGCTGCCTCAAACACCTGTCCCACCTTCAGTCCGAGGTAGGCAGCGGCGGCTGAGAAGAGCATCGCCATGATGATGCCCCAGGTCACCGACCATAGGTTCACTTCCGGATAACTCCTGCCCGGTTCCATCACGGGCTGATACTCCTCGCCCGGCTTCAACTCGGTGAAGGCGTTGTCGGGCAACTGGATGTGGTCTTTTTCGTTGTTTTCCATATTGTTGGGTTTTAAATGATGTTGAGATGTTGAGGGGTGAGGGGTTGAGATGTTGTAATGTTGAGATGTTGAGGGGTTGATATCAACTCTACAAAGTTAGTTTAAAATTGGTGAAAAACACATCGCATCATACATAATTATTTGAAAAACACTGAAAAATGAAAATTAAATAAGTAAATTTGCAACTGATTTAAATCATTATCGCATATTTATTTTATTACATCCAAATCTTATATGAGAAAGACTTTACTATCGTTGTGCATAGCTATGGCGTCGCTCTCTGCTTTTGCCGTTCCTGCAAGAAAGGGCACTACCGTCATCAAGCTTGTCAATGGAACCGAACTGAAGGCTTCGCTTCAGGGCGACGAGTTCCTGCACTATTATCTCGCCGAGGACGGCAAGTGCTACTATCAGAATGCCGATGGGCTTTACGAGCTCATGGATATGCCGGCTGCTCGTGAGAGTGCGCGCCTGAAGCGTGCCAAGGTGAACGAGGTCATTGGCGCAAAACGTCTGCGTATGAAGAAGGCTGACGAGGGCAAGAAGGGCTACTTCGGACAGAAGAAGGGGCTGATCATGCTCGTGCAGTTCCCCGACCGTCCGTTCAACAGCAAGCACGACAAGGCGTTCTACGAGAAGTTTGCTAACAAAGAGAACTACGTAGAAGGCTCATTCAAGGGTTCAGTGCGCGACTACTACCACGCACAGAGCGGTGGTCAGTTCGAGCTGACGTTCGATATCGTCGGTCCGGTCACAGCTCCGAAGGAGGCAGCTTACTACGGTGCGAACTATTCTAACGGCAGAACGGACTGTCACATCGGTGAGCTCGTGGCATGGGCACTCGGTCAGTGCAAGGGCAAGGTGAACTTCAAGGACTACGACTGGGACAACGACGGCTATGCCGACCAGGTGTTCCTCCTCTACGCCGGACGTGGCGAGAACTATGAAGGAGCAGCTGCGTCTAACATCTGGCCTCACATGAGCACTCTTCGTGCAAGCGACTACGGTCAGGTGTACAATACGGGCGAGGGCATTTACATAAACACATACGCTTGCAGTAGCGAGCTCAACCCCGATAAGGAGTGCGACGGCATCGGCACTGTATGCCACGAGTTCTCTCACTGCCTTGGCTTCGCCGATATGTACGACACTACCTACTCCGGCGGCTACGGCATGGACGACTGGGACTTGCTCCACTCCGGCTGCTACAACGGCAACGGCTTCTGCCCGGCAGGCTTCACAGGCTACGAGAAGTGGGTGGCTGGCTGGATAGAGCCAATCGAGCTGGTGAAAAATCAGGACATTTCGAACATGAAACCGCTCAGCGAGGGTGGCAAGACATACATCATGTACAACGAGAACAACCGCGACGAGTACTACATCATCGACAACCGCCAGAAAACAAACTGGGACGCATCGCTGCCAGGTAACGGTTTACTCGTGACACATGTCGACTATCTCCAGTCGGTGTGGGATGCAAACAGCGTGAACGACGACCCACTTCACCAGCGTATGTCGGTGTTCCATGCCGACAACATGGCGACAGGTCATAAAGCAGCCTACGATACATACCCGTACATGGAGAATGGCGTTGTGAAGAACGACAGTCTTACCGACACTTCTGCGCCTGCTGCTACACTCTTCAACGCCAACTTCGACGGCTCGAAGCTCATGGGCAAGGCTCTGCTCGGCATCACACAGAACGCCGACAGAACAGTTTCGTTCCGTTTCCGCGGTCTGCCTGGCATGAACATCGACATCGTTCCGGGAGCAGTGCTCCTCAACGAGACCTTCGACACCAACACCGGCAAGGGTGGCAACGACAACGTTTGGAGTCCTAATACATCTAACGCACTGAAGACCGACCTGACCGGTTGGGTTTTCAACAAGGGCTATGCCGGCAACAAGTGCGCACGCTTCGGCTCAAAGGCAGTGCCGGGCGAGGCTTCTACGCCTTCGTTCAACGTGCCGGGCAAGGTGCGCCTCACATTCAAGGCGGCTCCGTTCAAGGGCGACGACAACACCATCGACGTTTACTTTGGCAACAAGATGTTGGAGCGCTTCTTCATGGAGGAAGGCAAGTGGAACGACTACGCTGTGGAGTTTGAGGGCAACGGCTACGACCGTATCTACTTCAACGGCGGAAAGCGCTTCTTCCTCGACGAGGTGAAGGTATGCGTGGCTGGCGAGACTGGCATCGAGGACGTGAAGGTCGACGTTAAGACCAACGACGGACGCATCTACACCATCGACGGACGCTATGTTGGCAACAACTTCAGCACCTTAGGAAAGGGCATCTACATCCAGAACGGAAAGAAATACGTGAAGTAAATAAAATCTCAAGAGGTGCGTTCGGCACACTCTGAGCAAGTGTTTAAACAAAAAAAAGTAGCAGAAGTCGTTGACCTCTGCTACTTTTTTTTAGTATCTATGTTGACTTTATCTATGCTGCGTCGACCGTTGCGGACGTCTGCGTCGACCGTTGCGGACGTCTGCGTCGACCGATGCGGATGTCTGCGTCGACCGATGCGGATGTCTGCGTCGACCGATGCGGATGACAGTTGTTGCGTTTTTTAATTGCGGAACACCAAGCCTTTGCTGTCTGCATCGATTGTAATCGGCTTCTCACGCGATACTTCGTCGGAGAGAATCTTCTTCGAGAGGTCGTTGAGCACGCAGCGCTGTATGGCGCGTTTCACTGGACGTGCACCGAACTCCGGGTCGAAGCCCTCGTCGGCGAGGAAGCCGATGGCTGCCGGAGTGACGTTGAGCGTGAAGCCCTGCGGCTCCAGCATCTTCTTCACGGCGTTCATCTGCAGCGTTACAACTTCTGCTATCTCCTCCTTCGTGAGCGGCAGGAACATGATAGTCTCGTCGATACGGTTGAGGAACTCCGGACGTATCGTCTTCTTCAGCATCTCCATCACTTTCTCCTTAGTGTCGTCGATGACATGGTCGCGGTTCTCGGGCGTGATGCCTGCGAACTGAGCCTGTATGTATTGGCTGCCAAGGTTTGAAGTCATAATAATGATGGTGTTCTTAAAGTTGACGGTGCGTCCCTTGTTGTCGGTGAGTCTGCCGTCGTCGAGCACCTGCAAGAGGATGTTGAACACGTCGGGATGAGCCTTCTCTATCTCGTCGAAGAGTACGACAGAGTAAGGTTTGCGGCGCACAGCCTCCGTCAGCTGACCGCCCTCGTCGTAGCCTACGTATCCTGGAGGCGCACCGATGAGTCGAGACACGCTGAACTTCTCCTGGTACTCGCTCATGTCGATACGCGTCATCATCGTCTCGTCGTTGAACAGGTATTCGGCGAGAGCCTTTGCCAACTCCGTCTTGCCCACACCCGTCGTGCCGAGGAATATGAACGAAGCGATAGGTCGCTTCGGGTCCTGCAGTCCGGCACGCGAACGTCTTACGGCGTCGCTCACGGCTTTGATAGCCTCGTCCTGTCCGATTACGCGGCGGTGCAACTCCTCCTCAAGGTGCAGCAGCTTCTCGCGTTCGCTCTGCATCATGCGCGTAACGGGTATTCCCGTCCAGCGGCTTACCACCTCGGCTATGTCGTCGGCTGTCACCTCCTCGCGTATCATGGCGTTGCCGCCCTGCGTCGACTTCAGCTGGTTCTGTATCTGTCGGATGTCCTCTTCAAGAGCCTTCAGTCTGCCGTAGCGTATCTCAGCCACGCGCTCGTAGTTGCCCTCGCGCTCGGCGCGCTCCGCCTCGAACTTCAGCTGCTCCATCTGCTGCTTGTCCTGCTGAATCTTGTTCACCAAGCCCTTCTCACTTTCCCACTTAGCGCGGAACGCCTTCTCCTGGTCGCGCAGTTCGGCGATATCCTTGTCGAGCTGCTTAATCTTCTCGGTGTCGTTCTCGCGCTTGATAGCCTCGCGCTCAATCTCGAGCTGCTTCAGTCGGCGCGTAATCTCGTCGAGTTCCTCGGGCACAGAGTCGCGCTCCATGCGCAGCTTTGCAGCCGCCTCGTCCATGAGGTCGATAGCCTTGTCGGGCAGGAAGCGGTCGGAGATGTAACGCTCCGAAAGCTTCACGGCAGCTATGCAGGCATCGTCCTGTATACGCACCTTGTGGTGATTTTCGTAGCGTTCCTTCAGACCACGGAGTATGGAGATAGCCGAAAGCTCGTCAGGCTCGTCGACCATTACGGTCTGGAAACGGCGCTCCAGAGCCTTGTCCTTCTCGAAGTACTTCTGATACTCGTTGAGCGTCGTAGCACCGATGCTGCGCAGCTCGCCACGCGCAAGTGCCGGTTTGAGGATGTTGGCTGCGTCCATGGCACCTTCGCCACCGCCTGCACCAACGAGCGTATGAATCTCGTCGATGAAGAGGATAATGCGACCGTCGGCGTTGGTCACCTCCTTGATGACGCTCTTCAGTCGCTCCTCGAACTCGCCTTTGTACTTGGCTCCGGCTACGAGTGCGCCCATGTCGAGCGAGTAGAGCTGCTTGTCCTTCAGGTTCTCCGGTACGTCGCCACGCACGATGCGCTCGGCCAAGCCTTCCACGATGGCAGTCTTACCCGTACCCGGCTCACCGATCAATATCGGGTTGTTCTTAGTACGTCGCGAGAGAATCTGCAGCACGCGACGTATCTCCTCGTCACGACCTATAACGGGGTCGAGCTTGCCCTGGCGCGCCTCCTCAACGAGGTTTTTGGCGTACTTCTCGAGGCTCTGGAAGTTCTCGTCAGCCGACTGCGAATTGATCTTCTCGCCCTGGCGCAGCTCCTGGATAGCCTTCACGGTGTCAGCCTCGGTCATGCCTGCGTCCTTGAGGATGCGACTCGCCGTAGAGTTCACCTGCAAGAGAGCGAGCAGGATGGGCTCTACGCTCGTAAACTCGTCGCCGTTCTTCGTAGCAAAGTCCTGCGCACGTTGCAGCACGGCGTTGGTATCGTTAGAAAGATAAGGCTGTCCGCCCTGAACGCGCGGCAGACGCTGCAGCTCGGCGTCGGCAACGCTCTCCACCTGCGTGGCATTCACGCCAAGCTTCTGGAAGATAAAGGTCGTAACGTCCTTAGCCTTCACAAGCAGAGCCTTCAGCAAGTGCATCGGCTCGATGCTCTGCTGACCACTGCGCTGTGCGGTGTTCAATGCCTCTTGAACAACCTCTTGTGCTTTGATTGTGAATTTGTCGAATGTCATATCGTTCTCCTTTCTTTTTGTTTTCTTGTTTTCTATAAACCATTACACAAACTATATTCCAACGTTATATGTGTGACAATATGTCGCTACGAACTGCTGTTTTAGTTGTTTTTGGTGACAATGTGTCAGCAAACGGGCGTTTTTATTTGGTTTCGGGACTTTTTGTTTGGTTTAAGTTGCACAGTCTGAGTATTTATTACTATATTTGTAGAAGTGAAAAGATGCAACTAATAAACATAACTAATAAACCAAAAACCAACAAAACTTATGAAGAAAGCAATTAACCTATTGATGTTGCTGCTGCTATATGTCGTAGCGGCAAGTGCGCAGAAGTACGACGTGAAGTGTCTACGTGGCGACTCTGTTGCTGTATATGATGTTGTGGAGACAATCCGCTCAGAGGATACCTACTACAGTAAGAGCGAGAAACTCGTGTTCTATCTGCACGATGGCGAGCAAGTGGAAGCCGTGGATAAGTTCTACGACAAGGGTATGATTGATACGGGAAGCTCCATTGGCTATGCCGTAATACTGAAAGACGGCAAGAAATACTGCACACTTAGCGAGAACCTTGTGTTTAGCAAGGACAACCCGGAGGGTGTAGAGGACAAGGTGCTGACTAAGTCGGACGAGTTGGCGCATACCATACAGGGCCGCATCTTCTATTCCATTATACCTTATATTATAATAGCGTTACTCTTCCTCGGCGTTATGGTGCTCAACATCTTGGCTATGAGGAGCAATAAGATACGTTCGATAGCCGTGATAGCAATACCTGTGTGTATCATGCTGGGCACGCTGATTGAGATATGGGCTTACAGCGTATTGGGCTCCGACTGCTTCTGGTGGTGCGACAAGAACCGTTATGGCTTCTTTGGCTCGTTGCTGCGCATCATTCCGTTCGGCTTGATAGTGTTCTATCAGGTTATGAGCATCAAGTTCTATGAGCCTGTCATCTTAGGCGAAGCCTTTGATGGCGACGTGCAAGATGGTATCTCCGTAAAACCAGCACTCATAAGTATGCTCGCTGCATTCCCCGTGCTGATAGCTTCTGCTCTCATATGCGATTTCTTAGACTTGGGCGGATGGGTTGAAACGTTCTTAATACGGCTCTACCGATATTGTCCGTGGATGAGAGGCATGGCTGCTAGCTAAAATATCCTGCAACAACGGAATAGATAAAGAAACTTTTGTACCTTTGCATCATGGCAAAGAAAAGTAATACAGTATT
>OOCK01001018.1_pt1 | contig 14214 bp, 9 predicted proteins | sample 1670951 | NCBI WGS metagenome assembly OOCK01 (sample SAMN06348107, study PRJEB24527) | human gut metagenome | biome: human gut; feature: ankylosing spondylitis patient; material: feces | host: Homo sapiens | place: China | collected 2015-10
TTTCCGTAGTAGTCGCTTCGACGTTCGTCTTTCTTTTGCTCTTCTTCTTCCAGATCGTCCAAACGTTTCTGCTCTTCAAGTGAACGCTGTTTGAGCACATTGTCCATACCCGGAACGTCTTTGATACCGAATCCCGTAGCCAGAATGGTGAATTTTACTTTGTTTTCCAGCGTTTCATCAGTGTAAAGACCCCATTTGGTTTCTACGTCCTTGCCAAACTTGCTCATGAATTCATGGATTTCATCCATTTCACCCATCATCAGTTCGCTGTTCGGGCTATAGGTAATTACGAACAACACTTTCTTGGAGTTGAAAATATCGTTGTTGTTCAGCAACGGGGAATGAAGGGCATCGGTAATAGCCTGTGTGACTCTTCCTTCGCCTTCTCCGTATCCTGTACTCATGATTGCTACACCACCGTCCTTCAACACGGTTTTCACATCGTTGAAGTCCAGGTTGATGATACCTCTCAAGGTAATAATTTCTGCAATACTCTTTGCGGCGATAGACAGTGTGTCGTCTGCCTTTCCAAAGGCATTCATTACACTGATGTCGGAATATACATCGCGCAGGCGTTCGTTGTTGATAACCAGCAGGGCATCCACATGCTTGCTCATTTCTTCCACTCCGTCAAGTGCCTGGTCGATTTTCTTGTTGCCTTCGAACAGGAACGGAATGGTCACGATACCTACGGTCAGGATTTCCATGTCCTTAGCCGTTTTGGCAATGATAGGAGCCGCACCGGTTCCGGTTCCACCTCCCATACCAGCCGTAATGAAGGCCATGCGGCATCCGTCGTTCAGCATATTCTTGATGTCTTCGATGCTTTCTTCAGCAGCAGCACGTGCCTTGGCCGGACGGTTTCCGGCTCCCAGTCCTTCGCTACCCAGCTGTAGTTTCCGGAGCACAGGTGATTCTTCCAAAGCCTGGTTATCCGTGTTGCAGACCACAAATGTCACATCATGGATACCTTCTTTGTACATGTGATTGACGGCATTACCTCCTCCGCCACCCACACCAATTACTTTTATTATATGTGGAGAGTCTTTCGGGAAATCGAAAGGTACCATTGTTTCGTCTGACATAATCCTAATATGTTTATGTAAATGAATAATCAGTTATCTTTTAATATTTCATCTGAAAGGTTTGTAACTTTCTTGGCAAAGAGGTCAAACCAACTGTTCTCTTTTTTCTCCTTGTTGATTTTCTTCTCCAGTTCATCCAGTTCTTCTTCCTTTTCAGCGAGGTGCATGCGCCGTGCATTTTCTACTTCCTTTAATGCAGCTTTGTATTTCTTCTTGCTGAGAAGCAGACTGGCTTCTTCTACGTATGCAGTATATTCTTCCAGTCGTTTACGGTTACGTTCTTCTTCCTGACGTTTTTTCTCTTCATTGATTTTGCGGATGCGTTCAGCTTCTTCTTCCGCTTTGCGTCTGGCTTCTTCCGCCTGAATACGTTCGGCTTCTTTGCGTTTGGCTTCTTCTTCCTTTTCCTTCAAATCTTCAATGAAGTCGAGCTGGTGACCTTTTCGAGGGTCTACTTTGAGACAGTTTTCTTTACCTTCGGCCAATAATCCGATCAGTGTGTTCTGTGTACCGTCTTTGGGAATTTCGATGGCACCGTTCAGTGTAATGTTTCCTCCTTTGGCAATACGGATTTTTTCAATCTTGGTAATCTGTTTGAATGCTTCGTCCATGTTGGGCATGTTGGAAGCCCCACCGGTAAGAATCAGTCCGGCCAGCAATTTATCGCCGTATTCAGATACCATGATTTGATTCCATACGTTCGAGATGATTTCATTCACACGAGCTTCCACGATGTATTCCAGTTTGTGGGCTGCAATGCTACATTTCCCTTCGATGCTGTATTCCTGTTCATCTGCGGTTTCGTCATTTTCTGCTGGAGGTGTCAATGCACATCCGTAGCGGAGTTTCAGCTGTTCTGCATCTTCTTCTTCGATTTGCAGGCTGCAAATATCTTTGGTAATGTTATTGCTTCCCAATGGAATGACTGCCAGATGGCGCAGGATGTTGTTCTTATATACTGCCACAGTCGTTGTGTCTGCACCTAAATCCACGAGTGCACAGCCGGAGCGTTTTTCGCTGTCGGTCAGTACCACGCTGGCGGTAACAACCGGCGAAAGGAAATAGTCTGCTATTTCGTATTTAGTCTGGTTGAAACACTTGGTAATTCTGTCTTTGAGCGTATGATGTGCGATAATATTCAAATAACGCCCTTCAATGCGGTCGGCTGAAATACCAACCGGTTCAGTCAGCAGATTGTTCCCTACTTTGTATTCCTGTGGTTCCACATCCAGAATCTCCTGATCGATCAGTGAGATTTCCCGGTTGCTTTCCATAAGTGATTCAATCAGTGCTTGTGATATTTTGGTGTCTTCTCCTAATTGCTTGGTCACGTTGTTACGTGTGCTTCGTATAGACTGTCCGCCTATTCCCACATAGACTTTCTTGATGGAAGCCTGCAAATCTTCTTCCAGCTTCTGGATAACAGAAACCAGCACTTGGGTGGTTTTATCCAGATTGAAGATTGCTCCCTTCTTGATACAATCTGACGAAGGAGTATTGGCATAGGCAAGAATCTGGATACTTCCATCAGCATTCTTTTTGCCGGCAATTCCTGTGATGTGAGTCGAACCCAGTTCGATAGCTGCTATAAAATCTGTTACTGCCATATCTTAGTCTTCTTTTTTTGTTCCGATAATTTGATTGTTAAACTCAATACTGATTCGCTCATATTTGTTCCAGCCGATGCGGTTGAGCACTTTGCTGTAAAACGTTTGCAATTTACTGAATTTTTCTTCAAAATCAGTGGCTTTCCCTAAAAAAAGAATATGGTCGCCTACTCGGGGAACAATTTCCAGTTCTTTTTTCGGGGTTACGTTGATCTGTTCCACTTGGGCTTTCCAAAACGGATTGCGCTGGAGGTACAAGCCTAATTCATATAATTCCTGTTGAGCAAACTTTCGGTCAATAAAACCCGTGGCAACGGCTACATGAATTGGTTTTCCTGTGGCATTCATGATTTTCCCGGAATGGTCAATGTAATAATTGTCCCCATTGCTGCTCATGACTCGTAAGAGAGGGATACGCTGGTAGATTTCAATTCCTACTTTCCCTCCCGAAGTGAGATAGCATTCAGCTCTGCTGATGAAAGGATGCTGTGACAGCACTTCCTCTAACTGGCGGACATTGATTGTGCCAATACGCTTTTTCTCCGGGTATAGATTCTTCTGCTTTAGTAGTTTGGTTACTTCTGCTTCAGTGATAAAACCGTAGTCAACGCTGTCTTTAACAACCAATTCCATACCCTTGCAGACCTGATTTTCGGGCTTGCGATTGAATATAGTAACGGCCACTATGAGGTAAATAGAGACCGCTACCAGAATGCAGAGTATGAGAATTCGTTTAATCATCTATCTTTTAGTAATTCATAAATTTGTGGAACGTAATTGTCTATGTCTCCAGCTCCAAGCGTGATGAGTACGTCCAGCTTTTTATTTCTCAGTACTTCCATAATCTGCTCTTTGGAACACATGCTTTTTTCTATGCCGGGGCGTAAGTTATCATAGATAAGCTGACTGCTTACTCCTGGTATCGGAGCCTCCCGGGCTGGATAAATATCCAACAGAATTACTTCATCTAAGAATGACAGGCTATGGGCAAAATCCTGATAGAAATCGCGGGTACGCGTGTAAAGATGAGGTTGGAACACGGCCGTGATTTTCCGGTTAGGATATAATTTGCGGATAGAGCTTACACTCTGTCGGATTTCTTCCGGATGATGTGCATAATCACTCAGAAAGACGATGTGTGAATTCTTTATCTTGAAATCAAAACGACGGTCCACCCCTCTGAACTGTGGCATTGCGGCCTTTATTTCTTCTGTGGTGGCACCTCCGATTTGTGCTAAAGCCATAGCGGCAATACCATTTTCAATATTGACAAAGACAGGTACTCCTAACTGCACGTTGGTGATGTTGCCTAAAGGAGATATGTAGTCGAAATAAATTTCACCGTCGTCAATACGGATGTTTTCGGCATGGAAGTCTCCTTTTTCGGTAGAGTAGGTGTACACAGTAACTCCCGGCTGTACATCGGGTTTCAGTTCCAGTCCTTCCTTGATAATCAGGTATCCGTCCGGACGGATAAGTGAGGTGTACTTACGGAAACTTTCCAGGTAAGCTTCGTGCGTACCGTAAATGTCCAGATGGTCTGAATCGGTGGCGGTAATAACCGTAGCATACGGAGTCAGCCAGTGGAATGAACGGTCGAATTCGTCTGCTTCGATAACTACATAGTCACTTTTATCCGACAGTAGAAGGTTAGTCTGGTAGTTCTTAGAAATACCTCCTAAAAATGCATTACATCCCACGTGCGAATGGTCCATCAGGAAAGCTGCCATGGTAGAGGTAGTTGTTTTTCCATGGGTTCCAGCTACGCACATTCCTTTCTCAGTCTGAGTCAGCATTCCCAATACCTGGGCACGTTTGTGAATCTCAAACTGATGTTCCTGGAAATAAACCAATTCTTTGTGGTTGGTAGGGATAGCAGGCGTATAGACCACCAGCGTGGTTTCCGGATGAAGAAATACTTCCGGGATGAGAGACACATTTTCTTCATAATGGATGTCTGCTCCTTCTGCAATCAGTTTCTCTGTCAGCTCGCTTGGAGTGCGGTCATAACCGCCTACTTTTTTCCCTTTTGACAGGAAATAACGTACCAGAGCACTCATGCCTATGCCTCCGGCTCCAATGAAATAGACTGCCTGTATGGTATTAATGTTCATGATTTTCTTTGTATTTTAACGCTAGCTTGCAGACCTCCTTTGCGATGATAGTGGCAGAGTCCTTGATAGCCAGTTTGGTAATGTTGTTCCTTAATTCTTTCAATAAATCGGGTTTGTGAACCGTTTCGATGGCGGTATCCAGCAGTTTTTGAGTTGCTTCGCTATCTTTAATGTAAAGTGCCGCATTCTTGTTGACAAGTGCCAGTGCATTTTTTGTCTGGTGGTCTTCTGCTACATTGGGAGAAGGTACCAGAATGACTGGTTTGCCTAACAGACAGAATTCTGAGATAGAACCTGCACCTGCACGACTGATTACCACATCTGCAGCACTATAAGCTGCAGCCATATCGGATATGAAGTCGGTTACGTGCAACATTGGAAGTTCCCCGTAAGCCTTTACAGCTTGTTTGGCTTCATTGATATAGATTTTCCCGGTCTGCCAGATAAACTGCACTCCCGATTCTTTGATTTTGTCGAATCCCTGCATCATGCAGTTGTTGATTGTGCGTGCTCCCAAGCTGCCTCCGACAATTAGAATGGTCTTCTTCTTGGGGTCTAATCCGAACGAGCGGATTGCTTCTTCACGTGATATGTTTTTGCTCAACAACCCTTGTCTGACTGGGTTTCCTGTCAGAATGATTTTGTCTTTATCAAAGAACCGTTCCATTCCTTCGTATGCCACGCAAATCTTTTCAGCTTTTTGAGCCAATAACTTATTGGTGACTCCGGCATAAGAATTTTGTTCCTGTATCAGCGTGGGAATACCCATCATGCCTGCCATTTTCAGGGTAGGACCACTGGCATAGCCTCCTACGCCTACAGCAGCATGAGGCTTGAAATCCTTTATGATTTTGCGGGCCATCAGTTGACTTCTGAACAATTTGATAAGTACACTGATGTTTTTCAATAAATGCTTTCTGTCAAATCCAGCGACTGGCAATCCGATAATCTTGTAACCTGCGGCAGGAACGCGTTGCATTTCCATTCGTCCTTCTGCCCCGATAAACAAAATCTCAGTGTCCGGATATAATTCCTTTATGGCGTTGGCTATGGAAACAGCGGGAAAGATATGTCCTCCCGTGCCACCTCCACTTACTATGATGCGTAATTTTTCTTCCATATTCTTATGTGATTTACCTGCAAAGGTAAGAATAAACTTTTAAACGGATTTCTCCTGTGGTATGATATTATTTTCTGGAGCAACCTCCTGAGATTGTTCTGTCTGTTGTGCGAGCAATTCTTCTGCCTGCTGACGTTTCAAGTCGTTTACGTATCGGCTGATACTCAGAATCATTCCAATGTAAACACAGTTGACGAGGGTTGATGTACCTCCTTTACTGATAAGTGGCAAAGGCTGTCCGGTGACTGGCATGATTCCTACGGCTACCAGCATATTAAACGTGGCCTGCAACACAAGCAGAATCCCAATGCCTGTAACCAGAAATATGTAATATGACTTGTCACAGTTTCTGGCTATTTTGGCAATTCTCATCAGAAGCAGGATGTAAAGAATGGCTACGAAAGCTCCTCCTACAAGTCCCAACTCTTCGATGATGATGGCATAGATAAAGTCGGAAAAAGCTTGTGACAGGAAATCTCGTTGTACACTGTTTCCCGGGCCTTTTCCTAAAATGTGGCTACTTGCTATGGCAATATTGGCATGGGCTATCTGTGCATCATTGTCGATGTCGAATTTGGCTGCCGGTATTTCACTCTCGTCAAAATGATTGTTCAAGCGGCTTTGCCAGGTTACCATACGATGAAGCCCGATTTTATCCCAGGCTTCTCCAGGAATATATTTGATGGTTCCTACACCAATGATGATGCAGGCAAAACCGATACCTGCAAGTAATCCGAGCTGCTTGAAGGGAACTCTTCCTACAAACATGAGAAGAAAAACACTTCCTGCCAACAAAACTGCCGTAGAAAGGTTTTCAGTCACAATGAGTCCGCAAGTTGCAGCCGTAATGCCGCATATATACTTGAAAGCTTTTTTGTTGGCTCCATTTTCTTCCTGCATGCGCGAAAGAATGAATGCGACGGTGATGATGGTTGCCATTTTGGCAACTTCTGAGGGCTGGAACTGAATGAAACCTAAATCAATCCATCGTTTGGCTCCATTGGTAAGGGCACCAATCACGAATACGGCTATCAGTAATGCCCATGATATAGGTAGTAAAGCGATAAAAGTCTTAAACCAGCGACAGGGAATATTATGCACAATCCATACAGCGATAGTACCAACCATCAGCAAGGTCAGATGGTTGGTAATCGGTCCCCAGTGGTCTCCACTTTTATAGGTAAGCGTACTGGATGCACTGAATACCTCTACAATGGATATCAGGCAGAGAAACAGGTAAATAATCCAGATCGCTTTATCCCCTTTAAAAAAGTTTTTTAGCAAATCCATGTGCTATGATTCTAACTTTTTAATGATGCTTATAGGTTTCTTACACACTCTTTAAACTGGTCGCCTCGGTCCTCATAACTTTTAAACAGGTCAAAGCTTGCGCAGCACGGACTCAGCAACACGGTTTCTCCTTTTTTTGCCATGTTGTAGGCTGCGTTTACGGCATCAGGCATGCTTTGTGCGTCTACAATCGGAAGACCAAAGTTGCCGAAAAAGTCGTGCAGCTTTTCGTTATGGAGTCCCAAGAATATCAGTCCGCTACATTTCTCTTTTACAAGGTCGGCAATCTCATTGTAGTCATTTCCTTTGTCTTTTCCTCCCAAAATCAAAACTGTTTTGGTTTTCATGCTTTGAAGTGCATACCAGCAAGAGTTGACGTTCGTAGCTTTTGAGTCGTTGATATAATCCACTCCTTTTACGCGTGCTACCTTTTCCAGTCTGTGCTCTACGCCTTTGAAGTCATTCAGTGCTTCGCGGATGCATTCTTTGCGAATACCTGCAATGTTAGCAGAAATACCGGCAGCCATGGAGTTGAAGAGGTTGTGAGTTCCAGTCAAAGCTAATTCTTCCTGTTCCATGTTGAATGCGATAGGACGGGTGAAGTACACCTTGTTTTCTTCGGTAAAGGCGGCGACTCCCTCTTCATTCTTTTCAGCGAATGGGAAGTATTGTCCGTGAATACCATATTTATGAAGTTCCTTCTGTATGATAGGGTCGTCGTTCCAGAAAATGAAAGCATCATCATCCGTTTGGTTCTGAATAATGCGGAATTTGGCATCCACGTAATTCTGCATTTCGAATCCGTAACGGTCCAGATGGTCTGGAGTGATGTTCATCAGCACGGCGATATTGGCATGGAACTTATACATGTTGTCGAGCTGGAAGCTGCTGAGTTCGATGACATAGTAGTCATAATTACATTCAGCCACCTGATAAGCCAGACTTTGTCCGATATTTCCTGCCAGTCCCACATTCAGGCCTGCTTTCTTGAAGATGTGATAAATCAGTGAGGTCGTAGTCGTTTTACCATTGCTGCCTGTGATACAAATCATTTTGGCATTGGTATATCGGCCTGCAAATTCAATCTCCGAAATGATGGGAGTACCCTGATTCTTTAATTTCAGAATGATAGGAGCATCATTGGGAATTCCCGGGCTTTTAATCACTTCATCCGCATTCAGAATCAACTCTTCTGTGTGTTTACCTTCTTCCCATTGAATACCTCTTTCGTTCAACATTGCTTTGTACTTGTCCTTGATGAGGGACATGTCTGATACAAATGTGTCAAATCCTTTTTTCTGTGCCAGGACAGCGGCACCAGCTCCGCTTTCTCCTGCTCCTAAGATGACAATTCTTGCCATTGCTTTATCTGATTTTAAGTGTGATTATCGTAATTGCTGCTAATACAATGGTTACAATCCAGAAGCGGACTGTAATCTTGGACTCATGGAATACGCTGTGAGGGCGTGTGATCAAATAAGTACAGTTCGGGTCGAGCTGTGCCAGTGTCGTACGGAAATGGTCGTGAATCGGTGAACGCTTGAATATGCGCTGTTTGACTCCTTTTTTCTTACCGCGCTGGAAATACTTTACCTGAAGAATAACCGACAGGTTCTCGACCAGAAATACTCCACATAGAATAGGAATTAATAACTCCTTGTGTATGATGATGGCAAATACGGCGATAAGTCCTCCAATAGTAAGACTTCCCGTATCGCCCATGAATACTTGTGCAGGGAAGGCATTGTACCATAAGAAACCAACCAGTGCTCCAATGAAGGCACAGATAAAGATTACCAGTTCCTCACTTCCTGGAATATACATGATATTCAGGTATTCTGCATATTCTATGTGACTGGATACGTAGGCCAATATTCCTAAGGTAACTCCAATAATGGCCGAGTTCCCGGCTGCCATTCCATCCATACCATCGTTCAGGTTGGCTCCGTTGGAAACGGCTGTGACCACAAAAATGGTGATGAATACAAAGACAATCCATCCGGCATCCTGTGCATGCTCTCCTAAGAATCCTACAAAATCAGCATAATCCAAGTTGTTGTTCTTGAAGAAGGGGATTGTTGTCTTGGTTGATTTCTCATCCACAGGTTTATGGACCACGTCAACTACACGACCGTTTTGTTGGATTTCAATGTTCTCTCGTATTACTACATCCGGACTCAGGTACAGAGCCAGGCCGACAATCAGTCCGAGACCTACCTGGCCGATGATTTTAAATTTGCCATGAAGTCCTTCCTTGTCTTTCCGAAAAACCTTGATATAGTCATCCAAAAAGCCTAAAGTTCCGAGCCATAGGGTGGTAACCAGCATCAATATCATGTAGATGTTATGTAATTTACCTAATAACAGGCAAGGAATCAGAATGGCTACGATGATAATGATACCTCCCATTGTCGGGACACCAACCTTATTGACGTTAAAAGGGTCAATAGACGCATCTCGCTGCGTCTCTGTAATCTGCTTCTTTTTGAGCAGGTTAATGAAATATTCTCCAAAGATGGCAGAAATCAACAAGGAGAGGATGACAGCCATTAATGAACGGAACGATACGTATCCGAACATTCGTGCTCCCGGAAAATTGAATTGCTCTAAATATTGAAATAAATAATATAACATTGTCTTGTCTCTGTTTTTTAAAGTTCTCCTTTGAATATTTCCTCCAATACCTCTTTGTCGTCAAAATGTGATTTGACACCCTTTACATCCTGATAAGTTTCGTGTCCTTTTCCGGCAATCAGGATGACATCTTGCGGTTGGGCCAACATACATGCGGTACGGATAGCTTCTTTGCGGTCGACAATGCTGATAACTTTTTTCATGTCGTCCTTGCTAAGTCCCGCTAACATGTCATTGATGATGTCTTGCGGCTCCTCGAAGCGTGGATTATCAGAAGTGATAATTACTTTGTCACTTCTTTGAGCAGATTCTTTTGCCATTAAAGGACGTTTCCCTTTGTCACGATTTCCTCCCGCACCTACTACTGTAATGACTTGTCCTCTTCCTCTTAACACTTCATGAATGGCTTCCAATACGTTTACTAAAGCATCGGGTGTATGTGCATAGTCAACGATGGCTGTATAGCCTTTGGGAGAACGTTTGGCATCGAAGCGTCCGGAAACAGGGCGAAGCATACTCAGTTTTACCAATATATCTTCCGGGCGTTTCCCTAACAGGCAAGCTGCTCCATATACAGCCAGCAGGTTGGATGCATTGAAGCGTCCGATAAATTGCACGTTAACTTCGCGGTTATTAATGTCAAGCAACATTCCGTCAAAACTGTCTTCCAGTACTTTGCCTTTGAAGTCACAAAGAGAATGTAATGAATAGGCAGCCACTTTGGCTTTGGTGTTTTGCGTCATGACCGTACCGTTCTTGTCATCCAGGTTAGTCAGTGCAAAAGCTTGTTTCGGAAGATTGTCAAAGAATGCTTTCTTTGCTTTCAGATAATTTTCAAATGTCTTGTGGTAATCCAGGTGATCACGGGTAATGTTCGTGAAAATGCCACCGGCAAAAGTCAGACCACTGATACGTTTCTGTACAACAGAATGTGAACTGACTTCCATGAATACATATTTGCATCCTTCATCAGCCATACGTCCCAGCAACTGATTCAGTGTAATCGGGTCTGGAGTAGTATGGTCAGTAGGGATGGCCTCTCCGTCAATGTAATTGCACACTGTAGAGATTAATCCGGCCTTATATCCAAACAAGCGGAACATATTATATAATAAGGTGGCAATGGTCGTTTTTCCGTTAGTACCAGTTACTCCTACTAATTCCAGTTTGGAAGTCGGGTCTCCATAGAATGTAGTAGCAAGTTTGCCAACAGCTTCTTCTGTGTCTGACAATTGTACATAAGTCACATTAGATTCTATGTGTACAGGCAGTTGTTCACAAACAATTACTGTGGCTCCATTCTCAATGGCTTTGGAAATATAGTTATGTCCGTCAGCTTGCGTTCCTTTTACGGCTACAAACATGAATCCGTTTTTCACCATGCGAGAATCCATGTGAATACCATTTACCTCCAGGTTGGTATCTCCTATGATTTGCTGTGCGTTGACAGCTTTTAGCATATTCTCAAGTTTCATTGCTTTCTAGTTTAATGTTAATGTTATTGTTTGTCCTTTATGTAAATAAGAGCCTGCATTCAGGCTTTGTCTGATTACCTTTCCTGTACCAGATAAGCGTACACGGAGACCTTTGCTTTCCAATAAATAGACTGCGTCTTTTGCTCCCATACCTCTTACGTTAGGTACTAAATTCTTTTCCGTATTTGTTCGCTTCAGTTCTGCATAAGTCGTTGTGCAGTTCGCTTTGCCCCAGATAGGAGTACTGCTTTTCGGTATGCTTGAACTGTTACTCTGAATATTCAGATTCTGTAATACATAAGATGCTTCGCGCAAGTCTCCATTCTTTACTTCAGGAATAATAATTGAAGTTGAGTCTTTTGCTGAGGCTAAATCCTGATACAGATGCTTAGCATAAATACGTTCAGCAATCCGGCTGAATACGCTACCAGCTTGCAAACCTCCTGATGCAGGACCATGCGGTATCTGAATGGATACCATACAACTGTATTTAGGCGCTTCAGATGGGAAATAGCCGCAGAAGCTGACTAAGTAACTTACTCCTCCAGCTTTGTATCCAGCTTTCCCTTGAGAAACCTGGGCGGTACCTGTTTTTCCGGATACACTAAACTGCTTACTTCCGGCAGGCTTGGCCAGTCCTTGAGAAACCACCTTTCGTAGAATCCCTTGAATCATGGTCAGAGTAGTGTCCGAACAGATTTTAGGATTTACAATCTCTGTCGGGAATTCTTGTATGATTTCTCCATCTTTTGCGATAGCCTTTACAAACTTAGGCTTGACCATGACTCCGTTATTGGCTATGGCATTGTAAAAATTCAGCATATAGATAGGAGGAATCATCGTTTCGTATCCGATACTCATCCAAGGCAAAGAGGTCTTGGCGAAGTATCGTTCTTTAGGCCCCAATATACGAGGACTTGCTTCTCCTACGAAACCTAAATTTAAAGGTTTGTCAATGCTCATGCGTTTCAGCCCATCTATAAATTTCTGTGGATTGTCTCCGTAAAATTTGTCAATGATGCTTGACACGCCGACATTGGATGACACTTCCATGATTCTGGTTACATCTATTTTTCCATATCCGCCTTTATACCAGTTCCAGTCCTTCATGTTGCTTCCGTGCATATTGACCACACCATTGCCCGTGTCTACCATGTAGTCAGGGGTGATAAATTTATCTTCCAGTGCGACCATGATTGAAGCCGTCTTGAAGGTAGAACCCGGTTCCATCAAGTTACTTACGGCGATATTTCGCATTTCATAATAGTTCCCGTCACCTGCTCGGGTCATGTTTACGTTAGCTTTTACTTCTCCAGTTGCTACATCCATGACAATGGCTACACCAAATACCGCTTCAAGATTCTTTAGCTGGTCTACAAGAGCCTTTTCGGCAATATCCTGCATGTCGACGTCTATTGTGGTAATTATATCACAACCGTCTACGGCAGGTTTGTCGATGATGTTCAGATATTTGTTCATGACTTTCTGACGGTGAGTAATACCATCCTGTCCTTTCAAGATAGAATCGTACGTCAACTCTATTCCGTTCTTTGCTCCCAATGTTACATCCGGATACATATCGCCTAACGTACGTGCCGCCAATGAACCGAATGGCTTTTTGCGCTGGTTGAAAGCCAGTTCATGAAATCCTCCTTTAAATTTACTTAAGTTGAATACGGGCAATTTCTTGGCTTCTTTGTATTCAATGTAAGAAATACGTCGTGGATAGAGAAGGTAGTTCCGGCTCTTCTGCCGTCTGCCTTTCAAGATGTGCTGGCGAAATTCCTTTGCACTTTTATCAGGAAAGATTTGATGAAGCCCTTCGCATATTTCCGTCAGGTGGTTCATCAGCATGGTGTCTTTGGTTTCTCCACCTGCCTTGAAATCCATGTAAATCTTATACTCCGGCAGACTGCTGGCCATCAGCTTCCCATCTGCAGAAATGATATTGCCTCTGGTGGGATGGACAATCACATTCTCTTTGATGAAACGGTCGGCCACATCCTTCCAGTATTGTCGCTCAGCAAACATGATAATTGCTGCTTTTGCAATAATTGCAATAGCCAGCAATGCCATGATGAACATAATGAGCGTATATCGTAATATGATATTTTTTTGTCCTGGTACCATTTTAATCCTTGTTTTTTATTAGATAGGGTGGTGTGGAAGCTGTTTCCAGTGGAGTCCCTTCTGCAGAAATATACTCTTCAATGCGCGACTGGCGGCTTTTCTCCGTCAGCTCAGAGGAAATAGTCAGTGCGTCATATTTGGTATCGATTAATTCCTTTTTCAAGCGGTCTATTTCAATCATTTCCTGCTGACTGGAATAGCGGTTGTCTATGTACAGGATGACAAGAATCATAATCAGTATGATTAAGTTAGCCTGTTTTCTCATCAGGTGTACCAGTACTTCCCCTCCTAATATGCTTCTCCATGTAATATGTGGAGAATCTTGTGGTGTCATTTCTTGGTGTTCCATGTGTTACTTCTTTTCTGCGATTCTCAGCTTGGCGCTGCGTGAACGTGGGTTACGCTGTATTTCGTCCTCGCTGGGGATAATAACCTTGTTGTTGATTAACTTGAATGGAGTTTCTACGTTCCCGAAAAAGTCCTGTTTAGCCTTTCCTTCAATGTTACCCGTTTTCATGATGTTTTTCACCATGCGGTCTTCCAGTGAATGATAGGTTATGACTACCAGTCGTCCTCCGGGCTTGAGAGCTTCCGTTGCAGCATAAAGCATTTCTTTCAGCGCTTCCATTTCTTGGTTTACTTCTATTCGAAGAGCCTGAAAAACTTTTGCCAATTCTTTCTTTTCTCTTTCTCTTCCGTAAAGTGGTTTTACAATCTCAATGAATTCCCCTATGGTCTCCACTGGCTTTTGTGCTCTGG
>OOCK01001028.1_pt1 | contig 14108 bp, 9 predicted proteins | sample 1670951 | NCBI WGS metagenome assembly OOCK01 (sample SAMN06348107, study PRJEB24527) | human gut metagenome | biome: human gut; feature: ankylosing spondylitis patient; material: feces | host: Homo sapiens | place: China | collected 2015-10
GCGAACTCCTCGTACTGCTCGGTGGTGTAAGCCTCTTCGCTGGTCTCCCAGTTGACCGCCTTGTAGTTGCAGGGGCCGTACATGGCGTTGATCTTGCTGTACTCGTTGGCGTGGGTCAGAGTCCAGGCCACCTCGAAGTAGCAGGGGCAGTCCAGAACGTTGTTCAGCATGCAGGCCTCTGCCTTTGCGAAGGCAGCATAGCGGGCATCGGTATCATCGACGATGGCCTTTGCGGTGTTGACCAGATCGGTGAACTCCTCGTAAGCAGCGACCAGATCCTTCTGCCAGTCAGCGGGGCCGGCCTCGACGACCTTGGCGATGTTGGAGTAGTACCAGCTGTAGTAAGCGTTGTCGTCGTGCAGGATCTCCTGACCAACGAAGTTGATGGGGTCACCGAAGTCAGCGCCCCAGCCGTTGATGACGAAGCTCTGCAGCTGCGGGTTACGGACTTCCTGGGTGAGGGAGGAAACGTAGGTCTTGATGTCCAGCACGATGAAATCATCGCCGAAGCTGTCGGTGAAGCACTGCTTCAGGACGGTTGCGCTGTCCAGAGCGGTAGAGTTGCCGGCGATGATGTAGTAAGCAGCGTGGACGGGGAAGGTGACACCGATGGCGCTCAGCTCGTCCATAGCCTGCTTCTTCAGGTTCGCGATGTCGCCGTTGTTGGCGCGCAGGCGGATCATGGTCTTGCCGTCATAAGACTCCTTGTCGAAGCCCATCTCCTTGGCGACCAGAGTGGTGTACTCCTCGCCCTTGGTGTTGTAGCAGACGCCCGGCATGGTGTAGTAGTCGTTCTCGCACTTCAGGGGGTTGATCTTGTTGGTACGTGCATACCAGTTGGTCAGCTCCAGGCCCTTGTAGAAGCACTGACGGAAGGCGGTGTTGGCGATGGCCTTGTTCCAGTTGTCGTCGGGGGTGCCGTCCTCGTTGTTCTTCTGGTAGTTGAAGTGCATCTGGTAGCTGAACTTCTTGGGGCGCTTCTCACACAGCTGAGCATTGTACTCGCTGTTGGGATCGGCCTGGATGGTGGTCAGGGTGCTCTCGCCCACATCCATCTCGTCCAGCTCACGGTTCTGATACAGCTGGAAGGTGACGGTGCCGTCGCTGATCATGGTAACGGTGAAGCGGTCGAAGCGGGACACATCGTCTGCACCAAAGTAGTTGGGGTTGGGGATGTAGCTCTTGGTGTTCTGGCTGATGAACTCCTCCACCACATACGGGCCGTTGTACCACATGTTGGTGTAGTCGCAGGCACGGAAGCCCTCGATGCCCAGCTCGGTGATCAGGTCCTCAGAGACGGGGTAGAAGCTGGTGTAAGCAGCCACGGTATCGAAGTACGGGCAGGGATTCTTGCAGGTGAAGACCAGGGTGTAATCATCGGTAGCCTCAACGCCCACACCGGCGGCCAGCATATCTTCGTAGGTCAGGTCGGCAGCGGCGTCGCCCATGTCGCTGGTCTTCTGGTAGTAGTCCGCAGCGCCCACCAGAGTCTCGTTGGGCATGGAGGTGTTGTTGGCCTGGTTCTTGGCTGCGTTCAGCACCCACTCCAGACCCACGAGGAAGTCCTTGCTGGTCAGGTGAGCCTTGACCTCGCCGTTGACGTCCACCCAGTCGACATCGTCACGCAGGTTGAAGGTCCAGACGGAGGAGTCCTCATTGTGGCTCCACTCCTTGGCCACGGAAGGCACAGCCTTGCCGTAGCAGTCAAAGCTCAGCAGGCCCTCCCACAGGTTGGTGGTGACATTCATGTCGGAAGCCATCTGGCTGTACAGCATATTCCAGCTCTCCAGCTCACGGTTGGTGCTCTCCCAGGAGATGAACTCCTTCAGCGGAGTAGCGCCGGTGGTGTTGGGGGCGCTGGTTGCGCCGGAAGAAGCAGCGGTGGAGCTGCTGGAGCTGCCGCCGCAGGCTGCCAGGATGCCGGCGGCACCAACAACGCCGGAAGCCTTCAGAAAGCTGCGGCGGCTGATTGCATGAGACTCGTGATTGATGTTCATTGTGTTATCCTCCCTAAAATTTTTTCCGTGCTTCGGTGCATGGTGCAGGGCGCGTTGTCCTGCTTGTTTCCCACTCCTTTGCGGGAGCTTCGCATCTCCTGTACTGCTGAGGAATACAAAAGAGCGCAGATACAGACCCCTCTGTCTGTGCCTGTGCTCCTCCCGCAAAACCTTAACACGCTGATTATTATATCATTAAAAGAATAAGCTGTCAATGGAGCATGGACAGGAACTTCTTCAAAAAAGAAAGACAGACTGTGGAAAATGATGAAATATATTTGTTTTTGTCTGACGAAGGATGCAAAAAGTTTAACACTGTTTTTGAAACACAAAACAACCGAAATTGTTCTTCACAAACGAACAGGTGCGAAACGCTTTACATAATAAAAGAGCGGGAGCCATCCGCTTTGCGAACAGCTCCCGCCGGGGGAAAAGTGCTTAACTTAGAATGCGCTCAAAAATCGATCAGGCCTGAGTGGCTGCATCGAAAGCAGCGGCGAACTCCTCGTACTGCTCGGTGGTGTAAGCCTCTTCGCTGGTCTCCCAGTTGACCGCCTTGTAGTTGCAGGGGCCGTACATGGCGTTGATCTTGCTGTACTCGTTGGCGTGGGTCAGGCACCAGGTCACATCGTAGACGGTGGGGAAGATCAGATTCTCCTCCAGGAAGTAGGCCTCAGCCTTTGCGAAGGCAGCGTAGCGTGCATCGGTGTCGTTGACGATGACGCGGCCCTCGTTGACCAGGTCGGTGAACTGCTCGTAGGCAGCCACCAGATCCTTCTGGTAATCGGCGGCACCGTTTTCGGCGATGCCCTCGATGTTGGTCATGTTGCAGCTGTAGTAAGCGTTGTCGTCGTGGACGATGATCTGGGTCAGGAAGTTGATGGGATCGCCGAAGTCAGCGCCCCAGCCCATGTGGACAAAGCTCTGCAGCTTGGGTGCCACGACCTCCTTCATGGTGGAGGAGACGAAGGTCTCGATGTCCAGCACGATGAAGTCATCGCCGAAGCTGTCGGTGAAGCACTGCTTCAAAACGGTCGCGCTGTCCAGAGCGGTGGTGGAACCGGCCAGGATATAGTAAGAGCAGTGCACCGGGAAGGTGACGCCGATGGCGCTCAGCTCGTCCATGGCCTGCTTCTTCAGATCGGTGATGTCGCCGTTGTTGGCGCGCAGACGCTTCATGGTCTTGCCATCATACTTCTCGCCGTCCAGACCCAGCTCCTTAGCGACCAGGCTGGTGTAATCGGTGCCGTCGGTGGTGTAGCACAGGCCGCTCATGGTAAAGAAGTCGTTCTCGCACTTCAGCGGGTTGATGGGGTTGTAGCGAGAGTAGAACTTGGACAGCTCCAGACCCTTGGAGAAGCACTGGCGGAATGCCTTGTTGGCGATGGCCTTGTTCCAGTTCTCATCGGCGGTGCCGTCGGCCTTGCGCTTGTCGTAGTTGAAGATGAAGCAGTAGCTGAACTTCTTGGGGCGTTTCTCGCACATCTGCTGGTTGAACACGTTGGAAGGATCGGCCTGGATGGTGGCGATGCTGCTCTCGCCTAGATCGACCTCGTCCAGCTCACGGTTCTCGTACAGCTGCAGGCTGATGGTGCCGTCGGAGATCATGGTGATGGTCAGGCGCTCAAAGCGGCTGACGTTGGCAGCGTCGTAGTAGCTGGGGTTGGGGATATAGCTCTTGGTGTTGCCCTGGATATACTCCTCGACGACGTACGGGCCGTTGTACCACATGGTGGTGTTGTCGCAGCCGCGGAAGCCCTCGATGCCCAGCTCGTCGAGCAGGGCGGGAGCGACGGGGTAGAAGCTGTTGTAAGCCGCCACGGTGTCGAAGTACGGGCAGGGATCCTTGCAGGTGAAGACCAGCGTGTAGTCATCGGGAGCCTCGATGCCGACACCGGCAGCCAGCATGTCCTCATAGGTCATGTCGGCAGCAGCGTCGCCGGCTGCCTTGGTCTGCTCGTAGTAATCGGCAGCGCCCACGACGGTATCGTTGGGCATGGAGGTGTTGTTGGCCTCATTCTTGTAGGCGTTCATGACCCACTCGAAGCCGACCAGGAAGTCCTTGCTGGTCAGGTGGTCCTTCACCTCGCCGTTGGCATCCACCCAGTCGACGTCATCGCGCAGGTGGAAGGTCCAGACGGTAGAATCGTCGTTGTGCTCCCAAGAAGAAGCGATGGCGGGCACGACCTTGCCGTAGCAGTCGAAGCTCAGCAGGCCGTCCCACAGGTTGGTGACCACGTTGGCGTCCTCAGCCCTCTGGGTGTACAGCATATTCCAGCTTTCCAGCTCCCGGTTGCCGCTCTCAAAGGAGATGAACTCCTTCAGCGGGGTGGCGCCGGTGGTGTTGGGGGCGGCGGCACCGCTGGTGGAGCCGCCGGTGCTGCCGTTGTCGGACTTGCCGCCGCAGGCAGCCAGCAGCCCAGCTGCGCCGACCATGCCTGCGCCCTTGAGGAAGCTGCGGCGGTCGAGCTTGTGAGACTCAAAATTGATACTCATGGATGGATCCTCCCAGATCTCTGGCACTGGCGGTCTGCCTGCGCCGTTTTTTCCTATTCCTGAACGAGTGTGGCCTGTCCTCCACGAAAAAATGCACAGGAAGGGCAAAAGTCGCACTCCAGATATTTTAGCACTGTATTGAAAAGAAGTCAATGGATTAAAGCAATAAATTGGAAACAAAAGGGTGACAGCCGCTTTTGCATGAAAAGCAGCAGCGGAAAAATGCAAAAGAATCCAAAGCGCCGGGGGATCGCGGGAAGCGGCAGGCTTCCAAAGAAAAAAGTGGACTGTTTTTTCACCATGGACGATTCTGCTATCTTTTTTCATAAAAACATGCTACAATAAAATGTATCTGTATCGGAATAAGGAGCAAACCATGAAAAAACTACGCGCAATGTACAAAGGCTATATGCTTCATCCCATCTTATATAAAACTGTGACCCGCACTTCCATCGTGGCTGTGCTGATGCTGCTGTGGGAGCGGTATGTCAGCGATGGAACCTTCTCCATGTGGGAGGCACCGGGTTTTCTGTGCGGCGTGGTGCTGCTCATCTGGGCGTGGGTGGACTATATGCGGCTGGACGGCCTGACCATCCACCACCTGCTCGAAGAGTTCAAGGGGATCAAGCCGCAGAAAAAGTTCCATGCCACCCGCTCCATCATGGACTATGCCGACGAGAAGATTGTCTCCTTTGAGGAGCTGGAGCCGGAGGAGCGCACCTATTGCAGTATGCTCTCCAATCTGGTGCTGGGGGTGCCGCTGGTGGTGGTGGCGCTCTGCATCAGCTTTTTATAAGGAAGGGTGCAGACCATGGAAAACCCGCACAAGCAGCTGGTGGTGGGCATCCTCGCCCATGTGGACTCCGGCAAGACCACCCTTTCCGAAGCCATGCTCTACCGCGCCGGTGCCATCCGGAAGCTGGGCCGCGTGGACCACAAGGACGCCTTTCTCGACACCGACGCGCTGGAAAAGGCACGCGGCATCACCATCTTTTCCAAACAGGCCCTGCTGACGGCAGGAAATACCGACCTCACCCTGCTGGATACCCCCGGCCATGTGGACTTTTCCACCGAGACCGAGCGCACCCTGCAGGTGCTCGATTATGCAGTGCTGGTCATCAGCGGAACCGACGGCGTCCAGAGCCACACGGAAACGCTCTGGCGTCTGCTGCGGCGGTATCACATCCCGACCTTCGTTTTCCTCAATAAGATGGACCTGCCCGGCCCCGGCCGGGAGGCGCTGCTGGAACAGCTCAACCATCGGCTGGGGGACGGCTTTGTGGATTTCGGGGCCGATGCGTCCGCCCGCGACGAAGCGCTGGCCCTCTGCGACGAGCGGCTGATGGAAACCGTCCTCGACAAAGGGAAACTGACCGATGCCGACATTCTCCCGGCTATCGCCCGGCGGCATGTCTTCCCGTGCTGGTTCGGCGCAGCGCTCAGGCTGGAGGGTGTGGACGAGCTTTTGGCCGGGCTGGACCGCTTCACCCGCCCGGCTCCCGCGCTGGAAGCTTTCGGTGCACGGGTGTTCAAGATCTCGCAGGATGAGCAGGGGGCACGGCTGACCTGGCTGCGCGTGACCGGCGGCGAACTGAAGGTCAAGGCCCAGCTCACCGGCGAAGTGGACGGGGAGCCGTGGGCCGAAAAGGCCAACCAGCTCCGTCTCTACTCCGGTGCCAGGTATACGCTGGCCGAGCGCATCGGGCCGGGGCAGGTCTGCGCCGTCACCGGCCTGACCAAAGCCCGCCCCGGCGAGGGTCTGGGTGCAGAGCGGGACGGCGACCTGCCGGTCCTGGAGCCGGTGCTGAGCTATCAGGTGCTTCTGCCGGAGGGGGCCGACGTCCACGCAGCCCTCGGCAAGCTCCACCGGCTGGAAGAAGAGGAACCCCAGCTCCACGTCGTCTGGAACGAGACGCTGGGCGAGATCCACGTCCAGCTCATGGGCGAGATCCAGCTGGAGGTGCTCCGGAGCCTGCTGGCAGAGCGCTATGGGCTGGAGGTGTGCTTCGGCCCCGGCGGCATTTTATATAAGGAGACGATCACCGAGGCCATCGAGGGCGTGGGCCACTATGAGCCGCTCCGCCACTATGCCGAAGTCCACCTCAAGCTGGAACCTCTGCCCCGCGGCAGTGGGATGCAGTTTGCGGCCGACTGCCGCGAAGAGGTGCTGGATAAGAACTGGCAGCGTCTGGTGCTGACCCATCTCGAAGAAAAACAGCACCTTGGTGTGCTGGCCGGTGCCCCGCTGACCGATGTGAAGATCACCCTCATCGCGGGCCGCGCCCACCTGAAGCACACCGAGGGCGGCGACTTCCGGCAGGCGACCTACCGCGCCGTGCGGCAGGGCCTGATGATGGCCGCGCAGATCCACAAAGCGCAGCTGCTGGAGCCGTGGTACGCCTTCCGGCTGGAACTTCCGGCCGAGAATGTGGGCCGTGCGATGAACGACGTCCAGCAGATGGGCGGCAGCTTCGACCCGCCCCAGACGGCCCCAGATGGCCAGACGGCCACCCTGACCGGCACAGCCCCAGCCTCCACGATGCGCAGCTACCCGATGGATGTGGTGGGCTACACGCGGGGCCGGGGGCACCTGAGTCTGACGCTGGATGGCTACCGCCCCTGCCACAACACCGACGAGGTGCTGGCGGCCATTGGCTACGAGCCGGAACACGACCTCGACAACCCGGCGGATTCGGTCTTCTGCTCCCATGGGGCCGGGTTCGTGGTGCCCTGGGAACAGGTGCGCAGCCACATGCACGTGGACAGCGGCTGGGGTAAGACCGCCCGCCCGGCGGAAGAGGCCGCTGCCCGGCCCCGCCGGATGGCCGCCTACCGCGCCACGCTGGAAGAGGACGCCGAGCTGCTGAAGATCTTTGAGCAGACCTATGGCCCCATCAAGCGGGACCCGCTGGCTGCATTCCGCCCGACCCGGAAGACCGAGCGCCCGGATTTTGACGCCGAGCAGTGGGAGATCGCGCCCGAATACCTGCTGGTGGATGGCTACAACATCATCTTTGCGTGGGATGAACTGAACGAGCTCTCCAAACAGAGCCTTGATGCCGCCCGCAAAAAGCTGATGGACATCCTGTGCAACTATCAGGGGTTCAAAAAGTGTGTACTCATCCTCGTGTTCGATGCCTACCGTGTGCCGGGCAGCCCCGGCGTCATCGAGCAATATCACAACATCCACGTCGTCTACACCAAGGAGGCCGAGACGGCGGATATGTTCATCGAGCATGTCACCCACGAGATCGGCAAGGGGCGGCGGGTCCGCGTGGCCACCTCCGACGGCATGGAACAGATCATCATTCTGGGCCACGGTGCCCTCCGCGTCTCGGCCCGCATGTTCCATCAGGAAGTGCAGGAGGTCGAGAAGGAGATCCGGAACTATTTGCAGGGAGAGGTGTAAACCTTATGAAAACAGAAGCCGCGTATGTTTGGACGTGTCTTCGCCCCCGCCCGCGGGACAGCCACAAGGGCACCTTCGGGGCCGTGCTGGCCGTGGCAGGCAGCGCCAGCTACCGGGGCGCGGCAGCGCTGGCGGTGGAGGGCGCTCTGCGCACCGGTGCGGGCATCGTCACGCTGGCCAGCGTGGAACCGGTGCTGGCGGCGGTGTCTGCCCGCCTGCCGGAGTGCTGCCTCTGCTCCTGCGAGGCCGGAGCCGAAGGGGGCATCGCGCCGGAGAGCATCCCCCGCATCCAGCGCCAGAAGGCGACCGTCCTTCTGCTGGGGCCGGGTCTGGGCTACACGGCCCAGAGCGCGGCCCGCGCTGCCGAGACCCGGACGCTGGTGCAAACGCTCCTGCCCGGTTTTGCGGGCAGTGCCGTACTGGACGCCGACGGCCTGAACGCCGCCGCCGACCTGCTGCAAGCTGGAAAAACGCTTCATCCGAAGGGTGAACTGATTTTAACACCCCACCCCGGCGAGATGGCCCGGCTGACCGGGCTGTCCGCTGCGGCCATCCACGCCGACCGGGAGGGCACCGCCCTGCGGTTTGCCAGAGCATGGAACGCCGTGGTCGTGCTCAAGGGGGCGCAGACGGTCATTGCGGCCCCGGATGGCCGGTGCCGGGTGAACCCCACCGGCAACCCCGGCCTGTCGCGCGGGGGCAGCGGCGATGTGCTGGCCGGTATGACCAGCGCCCTGCTGGCCTGCGGGCTGCCTGCCTTTGAGGCTGCCGTCTGCGCGGTCTACCTCCACGGGGCCGCTGCCGACCGCGCCGCCGCCGTGCACGGCGAAGCCGGGATGCTCCCGCACGACCTCTTTGCGGCCCTCGGCACCCTGTTTGCCGAGAACGGCCGCTGACCCAGAGAACCAAAAGAAACGCTTCCTTTCCGCCGGATTTGTGTTATACTGGACGTGTAACCAAATCTGCTGGAAAGGGGCGTTTTTTGTTATGGTTCCTGCGCTGGAAAAGATCATCCAGGAGAGCGACAGCATCGTCTTCTTCGGCGGTGCGGGCGTCTCCACGGAGAGCGGCATCCCGGACTTCCGGAGCGTGGACGGGCTGTATCATCAGAAATACGATTACCCGCCCGAAACCATCCTGAGCCACACCTTCTGGGAACAAAATCCAGAGGAATTTTACCGTTTTTACCGCGATAAGCTCATCGTGAAAGGGGCAAGGCCCAATGCAGCCCATCTGCGGCTGGCCAAACTCGAACGCGAGGGCAGGCTGAAAGCGGTCGTCACCCAGAACATCGACGGCCTGCACCAGGCGGCGGGGTCCAAGACCGTCTATGAGCTGCACGGCAGCACCCTGCGCAACTACTGCACCGGATGCGGCAAGTTCTACGACATCGACTTCATCGCCAACAGCACCGGTGTGCCCCGCTGCCCGGACTGCGGCGGCATCGTCAAGCCGGACGTGGTGCTATACGAAGAAGGGTTGGACGACGAGGTCGTCTCCGGGGCCGTGCAGGCCATCCGCCGGGCCGATACCCTCATCGTGGGCGGCACCAGTCTGGTGGTCTACCCGGCGGCGGGGCTGCTGCGGTATTTCCGGGGCCGGCATCTCGTCGTCATCAACATGCAGCCCACCCCGGCGGACGAAAGTGCAGACCTGTGCATCGCCCAGCCCATCGGGCAGGTGCTCCGCGAGGACGTGGAATTGGAGGAGACGCGATGAAAGCTGTCATTCTGGAACGCTATGTCATGCACGAGGGCGACCTCGACTGGTCGGGGGTCAAAGCCCTCATCCCGGATACCACCAGCTACGTCCGCACGGCCTACGAGGAGATCGCGCCCCGCATCGGGGATGCCGAGGTCGTCTTCCTCAACAAATGCCGGATGGATGAAGCCATCCTGGCCCAGTGCCCGAACCTGAAGTTCGTGGGCATCATCGCCACCGGCACCGACAATCTGGATCTGGACGCCTGCCGCCGCCATGGCGTGGCCGTGGCGAATGTGCCCGGCTACTCGACCTACAGCGTGGCGCAGATGACCTTCAGTCTGCTGCTGGCCATCGTCCAGTGTGCCGAGCGGTATGACCGCGCCGTCAAGGACGGCCTGTGGCAGCTGGACATCCCGGCAGGCTACGGCCTGCTGCCCCAGATGGAGCTGTACGGCAAGACCTTCGGCATCTATGGCTACGGCAGCATCGGGCGGCAGACGGCCCGCATCGCCAGAGCATTCGGGATGCGGGTACTCGTCTGCACCCGGACCGTCCGGCCGGAATATGCCGCCGACGGTGTGGAGTTCGTGCCGTTTGCCGACCTGCTGAAGGAGAGCGACGTCCTCAGCCTCCACTGCCCGGCCACGCCCCAGACGCGGGGGCTCATCGGTGCGGAGGCGCTGGCGCAGATGAAGCCCGGTGCCATCCTGCTGAACACCGCGCGCGGTGCCCTTGTGGACGAAGCAGCGGTCACGGCGGCACTCCGCAGCGGGCAGCTGGGCTTTTACGGGGCCGACGCCTTTGCCACCGAACCCCTCCCGGCGGACAGCCCGCTCCGGAAGGAACCCCACGCCCTCCTCACCCCGCACATTGCATGGACGACAAAGGAAGCGCTGCAGAACCTGATGGACATCACCACCCGGAACCTGCGCACCTTCCTGGACGGAAACGGCGAGCACATCGTCAACCGATAACAATGAAAAAGGAGAACGAATCATGCAGGCAACCATCCACAACGAATTTCTGACCCTGACCGTGGACACCCTTGGCGCGGAGGCCGTCAGCCTGAAGAACGCAGCGGGCGAAGAGCTGCTCTGGCAGGCCGACCCGGCGGTCTGGAAGCGTCATGCGCCCATCCTCTTCCCCTGGACGGGCAAACTGCCCGGCGGCACCTTCACCCATGGCGGCAAGACCTACAAGGGCGGCCAGCACGGCTTTGCACGGGATCTGGAGCACACCCTGCTCCGCGCTGAGGGTGACACCATTGAGCTGGAACTGCGCTCGGACGATGCGATCAAGGCCGAGCGCTTCCCCTTCGATTTTGTCCTCACCAGCACCTTCCGGCTGGAAGGGAAGACCCTCCACCACACCCTGACGGTCGCAAACCCCGAAACCGCCGCAGAGGAGCTGCGCTTCGGCATCGGCTACCACCCGGCCTTCCGCATCCCCTTTGATGCCAGCCACACCACCACCGATTACGAGTTCCGCTTCGACCAGCCCGAAAGCCCGATGATCCTGGACGCTTACCCCAACGGCCTGCTGACCGGCAGGTGCGGCTACCGGTGGAAGAACGTCTCCGCCATCCCGCTCACGGACGACCTCTTCGCCAACGACAGCTTCTGCATGGCGGGCCTGCGCACCAGGACGCTGGGCATCTACGAAAAGGACACCGGCCGCCACATCGTCTGCAACGTCGAGGGCTACCCGTATTCCCTTATCTGGTCGGCCCCGGCAAAGCCAGTCCGCTTCGTCTGCATCGAGCCGTGGCAGTCCCTGCCCGGTGCCGAGAACGACCCGCAGGCCTGGACCGAACGCGCTGCCGCCGCCTGCCTCGCCCCCGGCCAGCACTGGGCCACGACCCTGAGCACGACGTTCGAGCGCTGAAGCAAAATTTGGCAAAGAATCCGGAAAACCTCTTGACAGCGGGGACGCAGTCTGATTTAATAAGACCCGATAAAAGGGAGTAAAGAGCGCTCCGCAGGGTCTGCGGGGTGCTGCATGGCAGCGTCATCACGGCAGAAATGCCCGATGTCATGTGTTCGCTTGAGACTTTTGTCACAGACAGGGTGCTGTGGCAGGAGTCTCTTTTTTCTTGCCTTTGGCACCGGAACACGAGGAGGTAAAACTATGAACTTTCTGAACACGTTCGCCGGGCTTTTTTCCAATTTCGGGAATCTGACCTGGCAGATGGTGGTGATGTGGGGCATCGGTGCGCTGCTCATCTACCTTGCCATCGCAAAAAAGATGGAGCCGAGCCTGCTGCTGCCCATGGGCTTTGGTGCCATTCTGGTCAACCTGCCCCTGTCGGGTGCCATCACCCAGGGCGAGACCGTCGGCCCCATTTCGGCCCTGTTTGAGGCGGGCATGTCCAACGAGCTGTTCCCGCTGCTGCTCTTCATCGGCATCGGTGCCATGATCGACTTTGGCCCCCTGCTGGAAAAGCCGTGGCTCATGCTCTTTGGCGCAGCGGCACAGTTCGGCATCTTTTTCACGCTGTTCCTGGCGGGCTTCTTCTTTGACCTGAAGGATGCCGCGTCCATCGCCGTGATCGGTGCAGCCGACGGCCCCACCGCCATTTTCGTGGCAAACACCCTCAACTCCCAGTACCTCGGTGCCATCATGGTGGCTGCCTACAGCTACATGGCGCTGGTGCCCATCGTGCAGCCGCCGGTCATCAAGCTGCTGACCACCCGGAAAGAGCGCCGCATTCGGATGTCCTACGAGAAGGGCAGCGTCTCCCAGCTGACCAAGATCCTGTTCCCGATCGTTGTGACCATCATCGCGGGCATGGTGGCTCCGGCCAGCGTGGCGCTGGTGGGCTTCCTGATGTTCGGCAACCTGCTGCGGGAGTGCGGCGTGCTGAATGTGCTGAGTGAAACGGCACAGAATGTGCTGGCGAACCTCATCACCATCGTGCTGGGCCTGACCGTGGCCGGGCAGATGACCGCAGACAAGTTCGTCCGGCCCGACACCCTGCTGATCCTCGCACTGGGTCTGGTGGCCTTTGTCTTCGATACCGCAGGCGGCGTGCTGTTTGCAAAGCTGCTGAACCTCTTCCTGCCGGAGGGCAAAAAGCTGAACCCGATGATCGGCGCTGCCGGCATCTCGGCCTTCCCCATGAGCGGCCGCGTCGTCAACAAGATGGGCCTGGAAGAGGACAACCAGAATTTCCTGCTGATGTACTCCATCAGCGTCAACGTTTCGGGGCAGATCGCGTCCGTCATTGCAGGCGGCCTGATCCTGACTCTGATGGCTTAACGGAGGTGTGTTTATGCTTCATCTTTCTTCGTGGATGACCACTCTGCCCATCATGGTGATCGGAATGATCGGCATCATCCTCGTCATCGGTGTGCTGGTCCTGGCGGTGATGCTGCTGAACCGGCTGACGGGCCGGAAATAAGACCGGACCGGAAAAAACAGAAAAGGCGATGCAGTCGTACAAAAACTGCATCGCCTTTTTGCTTGCTGAAATTACAGGGCCTGGATGGCGGTCTGGATGCGCTCGGCGGCGGTCCGGGTCTTCTCCGCATCGCCGAAGGCGGTCAGGCGGAAGTAGCCCTCGCCGCATGCACCGAAGCCAACGCCGGGGGTGCCGACGACGCCGCAGTTCTCCAGCAGCCAGTCGAAGAACTCCCAGCTCTTCATATTGCCGGGGCAGCGCAGCCAGATGTAGGGGCTGTTCTTGCCGCCGCAGTACCACACGCCGCACTCATCCAGTGCGTCCGCGATGACCTTGGCATTCTTGCGGTAGTAGTCCAAATTCTGCTGGATCTCGGCCATGCCGCTCTCGGTGAACACCGCAGCTGCAGCGCGCTGCACCACGTAAGGCACACCGTTGAACTTGGTGGTCTGGCGGCGCAGCCACAGCTTATTGATGTTCATTCCCTCGCGCTCCAGCTCCTTGGGCACCACAGTGTAGCCGCAGCGGGTGCCGGTGAAGCCTGCGATCTTGGAGAAAGAGCAGATCTCAATGGCACACTCCCGTGCACCCTCGATCTCGAAGATGCTGCGGGCGAGGTTCTCGTCGGAGATGAAGCACTCGTATGCAGCATCGTACAGGATGATGGCATCGTTCTTACGGGCGTAGTCCACCCATGCCTTGAGCTGGTCGCGGGTGTAGGCGGCACCGGTGGGGTTATTGGGGCTGCAGATATAGATGATGTCAGCCTTCACATTCTCATCTGGCATTCCCAGGAAGCCGTTCTCCTGACTGGTGCGGCTGTAGATGATCTTGCGGCCATCAGTCACGTTATCGTCCACGTAGGTGGGATAAACGGGGTCCGGCACCAGCACGGTGTTGTCCACATCGAACAGGCCCAGTACGTTGGCCAGATCGCTCTTTGCACCATCAGAGATGAAAATTTCATCCTCTGCCAGCTGGGTGCCGCGGCCTGCATAGTAGCCCTGAATGGCCTGCTTGAGGAAGGGATAGCCCTGCTCCGGGCCATAGCCGTGGAAGCCTTCCTTGGTGCCCATCTCATCGGCTGCATCGTGCATGGCCT
>OOCK01001037.1_pt1 | contig 14020 bp, 10 predicted proteins | sample 1670951 | NCBI WGS metagenome assembly OOCK01 (sample SAMN06348107, study PRJEB24527) | human gut metagenome | biome: human gut; feature: ankylosing spondylitis patient; material: feces | host: Homo sapiens | place: China | collected 2015-10
GCCTCTTCTTCCCAAGGGATATAAGCATTTCCATGCTCGTTTCTCTTCTCTTCAAGGGTATAAGTCTTCTTTCTCTCCAGCTGAGCAGGCGAAGAAAACCCCTCGTTAGCATCATAACTCTGTTTTGACGGAATCACACCTCTTACACCACCTTTCGGATTGGGCACATCGCCCTTGTAGCGCGGAATCAAGTGCCGGAAGGCACTCATCCTGGCCAGCCAGCTTCCCGTTGCAGACTGGTATGATGTGTTCCAAAGCGAGCTCATTGCGGAAGCCTGTCTGGACAGAATCGTGCATAAGGCAATAAAATTTGACCTTAAAGGAGAGAGCCTAAGAAAGAAGTATTAACTTTGCCAACAACACTGAATACTAACTGGGGACTGAACGGATATCACCGGAAATGCTGAACGGGTATCCGCCGGAATATGCACATGTGCACATGAAAGACCGACTGCCCCGCTGCCTCGTTCACATTAATACCCACATTGTATCCGTCCGGATGGAATCGCTCGTCCACCTTCTGCTTCACGTACTGAAGCACCACATTCATGGCCTCCCGTTCATGATTAGTCAAGTCGAAGTAAGAAGCCACATGCCGCTTGGGGATAATCAGTGCATGACCTGGCGATACCGGATAACCGTCATAGAACGCCACACAAGTAGCCGTCTCACAAATAATTTCCACTCTTCGCGACAGACGGCAGAAAGGACAAACCTCTCCTTCCTTCCGGGGCAACTTATTGAAATGCTGATACTGATAAAGTTCATAGCTCGCATTACGTTCCAAACTCTGGAAAGGCAGCCGCACATTACACTGATAGGTGTACTGGCGATGAATGGCATGCAACCTGAACCCTTCTTCCGTCAGGTCACGACGCACGGCAAAAAAGGCCGTTCCCGTAGGAGCAAGAAGGTTCGTGACATTCATCATCACTTCCGCCTGTGCGTATGGTTCCAGTACATTCAGCACATAGTTACACAAAATGGTATCAAACTTCCCGTCCGGATATTCAGGACGATAATAATAGTCGTACCCCGTGATGTCATACCCCTGACGTTTCAACTCGTCTGTATCAAAGCCATACCCGCAGCCAAAGTCCAAAATACGTCCCTTCAGCAGATTATGTTGAAGCAGGTAACGGGTGGGTACAGAAAGACTCGTACGCTTGATGGCGGTGAGGTCTACCTATACGCCATCATTGTTCAAATCATCTTCAACCTTGAAATCCTTTTTTCCTTAATATTTGAAGATTAAGATAAAAAGCATACTTCATTCTTTCACTCAGTTCCTTTTTTCCATCCACAACATCTTTCATAGCTTTCCATTTCCAATCCTCTAAAATTCGTTTACGCTTATCCCATTCAACCATTTGTTGTACCAAGTCCAATGTTATTTCAGCTAATTTATTGTCACTTGAAATGGCTTTTTGTTCATTTGCAAGTCTATCCTTTTCTGCCAACGCATCAGCTTCTTCCAATAAATCCGGATTATATTGCCAGACTTTCTCATAAATAGCAATTCCTCTAGTGACATCACTATCCAGAAATTTTCTGCCATTCTTGACTTTATAAGCAATATCACTAGCAACCGTTGGATAAGGAGCTTCTAATATTCCTGTATCTCGTCCCCATTCTTCAATCTTTTTCCAAAGAGAAAACGGTATCGATTTAAGAATTTCTTCCTGATGTCGACGGTCTGCTTCTCCACTTTCTACATCCACTTTATGAATTCGCTTTGGAGGATTATTCTCATCAATACAATCTGCGTTTATATCAGCAATATTATAAGACCATTTATTCCCCTTTACCATAAGCCAGCATTCTTCCTTTTTTGCCCATTCAATATAATGTGAAACCGGAGATTTATCAATAATAAATTGATTGACCTGCTTCATCAGCTCATAAATAAAATCAGACAATTCCAAAGATATACGTTGATTCTTCCAAATTTTATACAAATCTAATTGTCCTTTAGTTATTGTATTCAATAAAGAAAGAGTGTATGGAACAACAACTTGTTTTAATTCTCCAATATGATTGCCAGATACTTTTGTTCCATATCGTTTATCGGCTGTTCTGAATAAAATAGCTTTTGCTATAATATCCTCAAAATACGCAACATCAATGTACTTTACTTCCGGCAAATTATAATTCATAAATCGCGCATAATTTTTTTCATTACCACGAACAACTATATGCGGTCCTATTACCATTGATTTGCCACTATACACTTCCTGCCATGCATTAACATATTTAGCTAATTCTACCTTAGTGAACACCTGATTCTTGGGATATTTAAGATCAAATGCAATTTGTCTTGACTTTGTAAATCCTTCCTTAGAGCGTAATGTTTTATATTGACCTCTTGCACGTTCAAAAAACCATGACGTGGGTACATTATTTTCTAATGTAACCGGCGATAAGATATAGCGTGACAATTTTTCTATTTCAATCAATGCCGGATTATTAGCTGTAAAGTCTGCATCATTAACCTTATTTTGTGTATTAGCATATTGTGATATTCGAGAAACTATATTTGCATACTGCTCACTATCTTTGATTACAGATAACTTTACTTGGACATATATTTGAGAAATATCTGCTTTATCCTTTCTTGCTGTATTATAAATAGAAGCAGTTGTTTGTCCTCCGTTAACAATCTGTAGATTACTTATTTGCTTAATAAATCGTCCGGTTTTGTCCAACAAAATATGATCAGCCGTAGCTGCAATACCGTTATTAAAAGCTAGAAACATATGTGGCTCTTCATTGATAGTCTTACGAATGCCTTTATTTATTTTTCCGGTAAACTGCAGAAAAGAACGGACATTTTGTTCAAGTAACCTTGCTCCATAGTTATGATAAAGTGTTGCAAGACATTCCCCTGGTACAATTGCTATATAAGCCTCATAATCAGGATTTTCTATATTTGCTGACAAACAAGGTATTTCAAAATGTTTTCCATCTAAATTATCAAAATCCAATTCTATAGGAACCCGAGATTGTTCTGATATTTTATATAGAAAATCAATATCTATAATTCTATAAAAGACCGTATAGCCACTTATGGACTGACTTACAGGTATATCACCTTTATATTGACCATTTGTCAAAATAAAAGCATTTATGCGAATAAGATTATCTTTTAGCTCACCATAATTTGCCAATGTATCTGCAAATTCAAAAATTTCAGATGACTCTGCAATCTCATTAACATAATCATTATAAATAGCTTTACGGAAAAAATTAGATATTCTTTTAACTGCCGTATCAATCTCTGACTTAGAGATAGAACATATTTCTTGCTTATTATTAAATATTGAAATAAATAAATCAACATTCTCATAATTATCAGAAATAGCATAACCATTAATCTTATGCTGTCCTTTTCGGCCTAAATCACGCTCATCATATGCTATATATGCATTTTCTGTTTCACCCGCCTCAGATAACATTTCTTGACATATGCGAGTAAAGACTTGCTCTTGTGTATTTCCATCATCATCACCAGACTGCATGGCAACTACATCCTGCATCAATGATTGATAAAACTTATTTAATTCATTCATAGATTTTCTATGCAATTAAAATGTTCGTTCTCACTTAGCAAATATTCTGTACAAGTAGATACATTAATGGAATATGTGACATTACTCACACCATTTCGCAACTCATCTTCTTTAATTCGAGGAAATGCTTTACATACACGATAAATATTTTCCTTACGAATTTTGTAACAGCGGTCTGCATACAAAGGTCTATGATTATCAAAATAGCCAGCTTCAATCAATTTAAAATTAAATAGATTCATAGCAACCATATCATCTATTAATACTTTTCTCAGTTCATCAACTTTATCATTTAACGTTTGCCCTGACAAACGTGAAGATTCAACAGATAAATGATAGAGGAATAACATTTTTAATAAGGTATCATCCAATTGACGTTCCCCATTTATAGTTATTTGATCTGAATTGTTGACTGATATAGTTTTAACTTCAACAGCCCATTCTTTCCCTTGAAAATCACGAACAGATTTATCTGTACCAGACCACAATTTAAGTGATTCTACTTTTGAGAATAAATTTCGGGCTATTAACTTTTGCAAATATGTCAATTCGCCATAAAGCCCTTGTTGTTCAAGCAGTGTCAAACCATCTGATAATTTCTTATCAAACATAGCTTTCCACTTTTCTATTTGGTTTATTATCTCCCTGACAGCTTCTGAACTTGTATGACATTTTCGAACAACCTCAATGAGATTATCACACAAACAAGCAAAAACATCCAAATTATCTAACGATGACAATTGTATTAATAAGAGCCTGTTTGATGTATATGTCATATCTTGTACCAATTGTATGGTAATCTCCTTTAAATTACGAAAAGAATCAAGATTTACCTTTATATCTCTAGAAAAAGAGAAAGCTAATCCATATGTTTTCTCTGGATATCTGTATATACCAAATATTTTTACAGAAGCATCAACCAGGAACAAACGTTTCACCAATCCAATAGTTTGTTCTTGTGACATTATATGCCATAAAGATAATATACTATTATTCATAAGTATTATCATTATTTTCGTCAAACATATCTTCCGTTTCTGCAAAATCACCGACCTGATTCACAATATACGATACTGCATGATCTGTATTGCTACCAGGAAATGATATTGCTAATCCTATAAAAGGGGCATCTTCTGCTTTATATTCAATTTGTGCACCTTTTACATTCGAACATTCAGGATTAAGTGGGTATATTATTAACAAAGGAGTTTGCTTAGGTCTATATTCCTTTCGCACAAGTTCTGGAGACGGATAGTCCTTATTCCATTCTTCTCCTGTTTTTTCTTTTTTACGACGCTTTGTTTCTTCCAATGCTTCTGAAAGTAAGTCTTTATCAAGATCTATAAATTCATCACATTGATTTCCTACTATATGATTTTTACGTATATAGTATGTATTCGGATCAACAACATCTTTTGCACGATTACGAATAAAGCAACCAACTTTTATTTCATTCGAAAAAGCATGGATACTCTCTGCTCTTTCACTCTTACTCATTAAGGCAACACTCCAAGATGTTAGCTCTCCCATAGGATTTAAATCTTTAATATACTCGCAGATACGATCTAAAGGAACCTTGATTAACGATTTTGGTAACCTAAATTGCATCAAATAGTCGCATATTATCTCAGAAGAAATATTTGTCCACAAATAATTCTTCCCAACTTGTTTACTAGTTCCCAGCTTGCACAAAAATTTATCTGTTTCAATTAAATTAGAATGTACATCTTTCTTAAAACGCGATAATTGATATGTTTCTATTAAACGACCAGCCCATGACACCTTTATCTCATTAGTATAACGCATTTTACTAACAGAGGTGATTTGTAATTGCCCTGGGTGTGACCTAACTTTTAAAGCATAATTTTCAGGAGTTCCCCCAGATTCTGCAAGATATTTAAACTCTTCACGAAGTTCTTCGTTCGCAAGAGTAATATGTCTATACCATTCATTTAATTCATTGCTGGTAAATAAGCGGCATAAATCTACATATCCAGGACGATAACCAAACCATCGTCCCATCTGCATCAATGTATCATACATCTTAGAAGCTCTCAGAAAATAACTGACAGACAATCCTTCCAATGTTAAACCTCGAGATAACTTATCTCCACCTATAGCAATTACAGAAATTCCTTCTTTCTCATTATCATAATATGTAAGTGTGTCCCCAGAAGAACCATTGATAGATTTCACTTCTATTTTCTGAACTGCAGGATACAAAAATGGTCTAATTTCTTCCCAAGTATGTATTTTGACCTGTGTATCAATCTTAGAAAAGCTTTTAGAACCCAAAATTTCTTTCGAAACAGTTGTAAAAGATTTATAATTAGGAGTATCGTCTTCTAATATCTCTCGAAACTGCTCCATTATATCTGGATCATCAGCTTCTATCTCACTCTTATAATATCTGAATTGTTGTTCTACTATGTCTTTGATATGATTCTGCCATACTTGGAAACGAGTAACATGAATCAACATAGAGTTATGTTTTTTATCTTGACCACGAGCTGCCCGTATTGCACAAGTCATAATAAAACATTTTATTGCTGTTTTTAAAGACTCAGGCATATCCGCGATTGTCGGTTTTTTGTCATCTTTCTTGTGTCCAGAAGGAACAAAGTTATCACAATCTGTAATAGTATTAACAATGGGCAACAACTCATCATTCTCATCAGGTACAACAGAAGTTCCAAAAACTTTTTCAGGTCCAATATAATTATCTGGAGCAGGCAAATTTATAATAAAGTCTCGTGGAAATAAATCATTATCATCAAGCGGAATAAAAATATTTGCAAAGGGGGTAGCTGTATATCCTACATATGCAGAACGATTAAATAAATTTATTATATCACGAATATACCCATTGATAGTCGTAGGATCTTCATCTATTCGATTCGTATTTATTGAAGCATTATCAGCCTCATCATCAATAAGTAACATCGCCTTTGATACAATCTTCCCATTTATGGTATGTGTCCTCAACCAGTTACGAAGATTCTTTAAGACTGTTGAGTTTTTCTTTACAACCAAAATAATAGGCTGAGGAACATTAAAATTAAATCCGGCTGTATTTGTTGCTTTTCTAGTAAAATCTCCAGTTTCTAAACTAGTCGTATATGAATGTGCTATTGCATCGTCAAAACCAGGAATCAAGCCAACTCCAATTTTGGTTGTTTGATTCTGTGTAAAAGCCCTGGTATTTTGCGTATCAAATCCCAAAAAGCCCTCATCTAAACGAGTCTGGGTTTGACTACGCAAATTATTATGAATCCCTGCAAGTACAATTATCAGATTAAAGCCAGCATCAGCTGCCTTACATACCAGACCCGTATAATTAGCCGTCTTTCCAGACTGTACTTGCCCTACAACAAGGCCTTTTTTATCTATAACAATATCCTCAATTTGAGGATTAAATAACTTATCTAAAATCTTATCCGTTAGCTCATCCAATTGTGCAATTACATTAGGAGCAAATCTCTTGGATTCTTTCAAATATTTTGAATATCTTGTCCAAAATTTCCATTGGGATTTTTTCGCAGCTCTAAATGCTTTTAACCAAGGTACGCGACGGTCTTTTCCTTCCAGAATTTGAAAAGCTTCAACTTTTACATTATATAAAGCTAGAAGCTCATCTTTTAATGATGCTTTATCTACTTCTGGAAACAACAATAGTATTTTAGATATAGCAGATTCAATATCTTCATCTGTGACATTACGCTTAGCTCCAATATATACACGACACATATCCAGAGCTTTTATTAACGACTCATTCATATTATAGTTCATCGATTAAATCTTCATACTCATTAAATGGTTCCATATATTTCAAGGACAACCGAGCTTGTTCTGGCGTCAATCCATCTAAAATCTGATTGCGATATATTTGCTTCATCATAGATTTAATGATGGATAAGTCAATATCTGAATACGGTTGTCTCTGTGTATTTTCCTCTTGAGCTTCCTTTACATATATGGTTTTCGTTGGAATTGATTCTTCAACAAATTTAAGCAACATTTCTATTGCTTGATCAGGATCTTCCTTCGCCAGCAACTTCAAGTGTTTTATCATAGAATGTTCACGGTTCACGACAAAATACCATTTATCATCCTTTTTCTTTTCAGACCATAAAGGCTGAAAATCAGACCCCGCACGGCGCTTTAATATTCGTCCACGATGCTTATAAACCTCTACTCCCAATCCACATGCCCTTTTGGCATATGACTCCAACTGTAACCGACAACCCATTGGAGGATATGCTTTTGATTTTTTTATATCGATTTGCCAATCAGAATCAACGGTATTTTGTAAATCTACTTGAATTCTAACAAGCTTATAAGATTCTTCTTTACGCATTAATCCTAACCAGTCACCAGCAAGCAATAATCTATTTCCTCTATATACATAAAATCCTTGATGAGCAGAAAAACCATATACTCCCTCAGCATTTTTATATGCTATTTCTGATGAGAAATTATTCTTATGCGGAAGAATATAGCCTTTGACAGCAATATCATTTCCAATATAATCTGTCGGCATTATTTGTAGCTTTTTTTCATTTAAACAAAAAGGATTCCATGGTTTAATTTCATGACTACACCAATATAGTTTAAATGATTTATCTTCAAGGAAGCGATGAAATGTCATAGCCAGATGACTCTTTACTTTATCAAAAGCCTCCGAGAACTTCCTTTTTGCATTTTCGTCATCCACTCTAGTTAAAGGTGGTAACACCCTATCAAGGTTTGACCAGACAACAACTGTACCACTGTCTACATCATCCAACATATTCTCAGACTCATCAGGTAACCAACGAACCAATTCCCATCGATTCGTCAATGCAACATAATCAAGATTCCAAGTCCAAAAATTTACATTTCCACCTTTTTTCTTACTTATTACTGTCAAGTTACGACATTGAGAGAATGATGCCGTTTTAAGCCCTAAGCCAAACCGACCTAAATCAGTCAAAGAACGTTCTTCCAGAGGATTCTGAGCACCAGGACGCATAGCCTGAATAATCTCCTCATCGGACATTCCATGACCATCATCTTTTATAATTATCATTGACTCTCCACCTCGCCAGACTCGATTTATATAGATATTTCTTGCACCAGCAGAAATTGAATTATCTATAATATCAGCAACTGCTGTTTCCAAACTATACCCAATAGCTCGAAAAGTTTCAATCATTGCTGCAGCCCCAGGAATAGCTGAAGCAGTCTGTATATTTGAAAAATCAATGTTCATAATCAATACCCGATAATTAGAATACCTTTTAATGGTAAAATTAATCTATTTGAAACATATAAAGCATCCAGAAAAGTAATTAATTTGTCAAAATCTTTAGAAGTCCGATAAATATTTCTCACAGCTATTACCAGATAATCAACATCTTGCATTACACATGCTTGAAATAAATCTTTAAGAAATTGATAATTAGAGACAGCTCGTCCTGCTTCAATCTCAATAACAACTTTCTGTATTGAGTTGTAGCAATCAACTTCAAAATTTTTTCTAAAGCTCCATTTCTACCAAACAAGACAGGTATCCTTATTTTGTCATTAGCACGTTTACTAATTTCTACCTTATATCCTAATTGTATAATTTTATCCGATAAACATTGAAGAACGTCATTACTATCCAATTGAAAGATTGAAGATGTTATGCATTCATCTTTCTGTTGAAATACCAATATTAACTGGGAAAGTAAATCTGGTATCCTACTACTTTTTGGAAAATATTGATATTGTATAGACATAATTTATAATTTATTTAACACGTACTCTACATCTATATCAGGAAATCCTATTCGATTATAATAACGAATAAAGCTAGCGGTCATGGATTGAGCAAAAGGATTATCCAATTTTGCAATTCTCGTATAATTAGCATTCAATAATTCATACTCAACCATTATATTATCCTGAAAATCAATGACTCTATTTTCAATAAAAGGTGTGGCTGGTAAGAAGAAGAATCTATCACTTGCCCCTGAGTTTATATACTGAGCAAATTTATCTTTCTTTTTATCTTTATCTTTCATATACTCAGCATAATAATCAGTATCCTTCAATAGAATTGTTTTCGCCAATAAGACTTTCTTAGCTTTTCTTTTTCTCTTAGCACTCTTTACAAAATCACATGACGGAGTTAAAATGGCATAAACTTCATTTGTTTTATTATCTTGTATTATTTCTCCATTTTCAAATTCTTTATCATTAACAATTGGATAAATATAAAACTCCATAGGATGCACTTTATCTTGATTAATAGAAGTATCCTCTAAAACATTAGCTATATTTTCTTTGGATAAAGAATTTCCTATATTCCTCAAAAGTAAATAACCTAATGAATAATCATTATCCTCTGGGTTGAATTTATTATTTTCTTTTTGTATCACATCCCAAAAGTATTTTCGAAATTCATTTTCTATATGTTTATGAATATTTTCTCTCAGATATGGTAGATTATGCTGGGTTAATCGTTCTATTTCTGATTTTAAATTCTCCATTCCTTCACCTTTTGTGGCAACACCTATTACTTGAGACCTTAGATTATTTACTCTTGTCGTATTACCAGAATAAAAGATAATAGGAATAAAAATACTTTTACGAATTTCTTCTAAAGTTGTTAAACCAGAAGGGTTACCACCAGCTCCAGCCTTTCCTTCAAATAAATCCAATATAACAATATGATAGTTATTTACTTTTTTAACACATCCAATAAATGATTCCTCACCATCCATCGAAATCTCATAACCATTGATTATATCACCTGACAAAAGTTCAATCAATTCTTCCCGATTTTCTTTGTCATCTTCAACATACAATATTTTTAGTTCCTTACTCATACTCTATATCGAAATTTAAGTTTAAATGAAGCTCCCCCTAAAGCACTATCTATTAAAGCCAATTCTCCATTATAATCAGCCATCATCTCACCAACCATAGCCAAACCTAATCCTATTCCATCTGGTTTAGTACTAAAATAAGGATCAAAGATTTGCTCTTCTATATCCGGTTGAATTCCAGGACCATTATCACTAAAAATAATAGACAAACCATCTGGCTCTTCTACAACATCGACCTTAATCTCCCGAGGAGGAGGAACGGTCCCTAACCAATATATAGAATTCTGTATTAAATTCATTAAAATTGAACCTAACTCACCTCCATCAATCGTGACGTTGTGTTTAGAAGGAGAAATCGTATAATGAATATCTAATTCAGAAAATTCATCCTTATTCAACATAAATATATTTGCAATTGCATCTTCAATAACAATTTTCACAGGACGTCCCCTTTTCCTTCCACCAAATGGTTCTATTCTAGTAAATAATTGTGCAAAATCTTCTCTTACAATTTGAATTTCATTTGCCTTTTCCAGAATCTTACTTAGTTCACACTTTTCTTTATTCACTTCCTTAATAATAAGATTTGATTTTAAATCTATCTTATTCAAATAATTTCGTCCATCATGAATTATAGGATCTATTAATTGCCCTAGTGTAGATAATCTCCTATAACGAGAAATAACTTCTTGAACCTTTGTAATAGAATCCTTTATTTCATTTTCTTTCTGCTCTATAAGACTAAGTACAGATTTTATATCAGGATTTTTTTCTCTAATATAAGCTGCTATCGTTGCAAGAGAAAAAGCTTCAAACAAACTCTTAGAATTTTTTCTTTGAAGATTTTGAGGACGTCGTTCTTTATATCGGCGTTGTTCAACCTCATTTAATATTAACTTTATATAATCCTTAATATCTTCAAAAGCCTGACTTTCTACAATACCTTCACGATTACTCTGGTCTTTCAATAAAGGATTACTTTCTATTCCTATAGAGATATATCCAACAATTTGATTATTGCTTAATCTCATTGTGGGATTATTCACACGACGTAAATCCAATCTTGCCCAATCATTATTTACATTACCATAAGGTAAAACTCGAATATTATCACGATAAATACTTATACCACATAATTCATCCAAGTCTTTCTTGACATTTTTAACTAAAGAACCAGTCTCATAGGCCAATGCCTTCAAATCATCATTGTCTCTGTTCCATATTTTAAATTCAAATGAAAAAGGACCAGCCAAATACGGCCTCCCTAAACCAAACTGACCATCCTTAAACGATAAAGTCTCCCAGTTTTCCTGCATTTTACTATAAAACATAAAATCTTTAGGAGTGCCATTTTCTAGAATCGTTCCTTTTATCGCATAATTGGGACGATTTAAGGTTTCCGGTCTTTCAATGACACCAGAGAGATCAGATAGTTCTGTAGGAAGATTTACACTTATTAGAAAATCTTCTGTAGGAACAATGGGATTGAGTAAACGTGAAAGTGCCACACGTAAATCTTTTAATTTATTTTCATCCCAGTCCTCATTCAATTCTAATAACCTCAGGATTGTCCCATGATTTTTGATTTCTTGAGCTGGGCGTATTATCCATTCAACTGAAATATCTTCCAAATAATCATTTTCATTTGAAAAGTCATTCCAATCAAATTTAACAACGATTTCATCTTTACCCTGTTGTTTAGTGATCAACTCTAATTTTGAGGCTAACTTTGCAGACGCAAAACGTCCTATTCCTTTTTCTCCAGCAAACTTTTTATGAGTATTTTGATTTTTAGGTAACTTCTTAAAATTTGTAGCAGGCTCCATCCAAGCCGATTTAACTATATCGAAATCCATCCCTACACCTTCATCATATACAGTAATAGAAGCATTCTCTTTTTCTATATAACGAAGTTTATCCCCATCATCCTTACTTCTTACTTGACCATTAAATGTTATTTCCACAATAGAATAACCTTCTTCTAAAGTAGAATAAGCATCATATGAATTTTTTACCAATTCAAGTATTGCAACCTTATCATCACTTATTAGCTCCTCACCAATCGTCTTTATCAATCTGGCCCGTGGTCGGAAAACAAAAGTTCCATTCTTTATTCTTTCATTCATGACAAAATCTTTTTAATCTCCTCAGCAATTTTATATGCCAATACAACAGGAACAGCATTACCTATTTGTCTTAAAACCGCCGTACGACTTCCTTCAAAAAAGTAATCATCAGGAAATGACTGCAAACGAGCAGCCTCTCTAACCGTTATAGACCGTACCGTATCTAGGGTTGGATTTGGCGTAGGATATATATAATAATGTCCATCCATTGCTATATGAGCAACAACTGTATGACAGCACCCAAAAGGATTAACTACATTAAACCTATTCAAAAATGACTTCTTATTGTTATGAGTCTGTAATTGGATTGGCAGTTTTGCATAGTTTAAACGCTGTTTATTTTTTAGCCATAAATCAACTGCAATCTTATATATCTGACGGTCATTAGCATTAGTTGGCCTAGCAACATGTTGAGTTGTGAAACTAAGAACCCCTCGAATTCCAGATTCTTTCAAATAGTTCATCTCTGATAATGGCTTTATATACGAAACTATTTCACACAAACTGCCTTCACCAGCCTTTCGTAAAGGTAAATCTGCGAATAAGTCTTTCATAACTGCGTAAGGCATACTTTCCTTCTCAAGTATAGGATAACTGTAACTTTTAAACTCATCATCCTTCCATCCAACAATTATAACCCGATGCCTATCTTGAAGTACTCCATGCTCAGAAGCTATCTGAACTTTACAGTCCATATTATAGCCCAACTCTTCAACCAATCTTTTCAAATCAGCAAACGGTTCTCCTTTCTTTGCTGTCAAAATTCCCAAAACATTCTCAAAAACAAACATTCTTGGATTATACCGTTCCAAAAAGCGAACATAATATTTATAAAGTTCATTACGAGGATCTTTTTCGACATCCTTTCCCATTCGCGCACGACCTGCAACCGAATAAGCCTGACAAGGAGGCCCTCCTATGATGACATCAACTTCTTTCTCCCCCTTCAATTTATCTACATTCGAAAAGATGTCACCTATCGTTTTCTCTCCAATCGTTGCACAAATTACCTTTCTTGTAATATTCTGAGGAACTTTTGACCATAAATCAGTTCCATCAGTTTTTTCTACTTTATTTTTTAAGTAATCTTCATATACAGATAATTTGCCTTCAACTTTAAGATAATGAAATGCAGCCCTTGTTTTCAATGTATTACATGCATCTTTATTCATCTCAATATGTGCAATCGGAGTAAAACCTGCCCGGATAAACCCCTCTGACAATCCACCGGCTCCAGCAAATAAATCTATAAAAGTATATTGTTTGTTATTCATTCTTCCTAAAGATTACTTTATCAATCTGCGAAGATAAGCAAAATTCATTAACCAATTGAACTCTATAAAAGAAATAACTATTCAATAATAATTATTTCACCACATACACCGGCTGATACTTCGTCCCCGCATTCTTCAACATCCCATCCTTCACCAGCTCCCGAATCACCCGCGTAGACTTCGACGAATTAAACCCA
>OOCK01001041.1_pt1 | contig 13988 bp, 10 predicted proteins | sample 1670951 | NCBI WGS metagenome assembly OOCK01 (sample SAMN06348107, study PRJEB24527) | human gut metagenome | biome: human gut; feature: ankylosing spondylitis patient; material: feces | host: Homo sapiens | place: China | collected 2015-10
GTTTTTGAGTTAGTTAGTATCTCCGGTCGCACAACAGCTGTTGTGCGCTTGCATAGCAGCTGATATGCGCTTGCACAACAGGTGATGTGCATGCGTAGGTCAACTGTTATGCGCCAACTGTAATTTAGACTTATGACGCCTCCACTTTGTCATTTGGTACATACAGAATGGCATTTCATACAAGGTAGGTTTAGATATTTGGCTGATAGAAATAATCTTCTTACTTTTGCGCTCGTAATCGGGAAGCGGTAGAAAAGAAAAAATCGTGGAACGGGGAAAATGAGGTGTAACCCTTTAAATATATAATTAAAGTATGAAGAAGATTATGATTTCGTTGATGATGGTAGTAGCTGCCACCACAATCAGTTTTGCAAAGAGTAACAACACCGATGTGGCAAATGCCGTAAAGAGTGTAGCCGATCAGGTAAAGCAGGCTCCATCCGGTACAGTGTATGGTGTAGTTGAGAACACCAAGCACCACATCACCGTAGCTACTCCTTTCGGAAAGTACACCATAGAGAAGAAGGACGGCGGCGTCAGCTTTATGGGAATGTCGGCGAAGCTGGTATCATCGAAGAATGGCATTTATAAAGTCAAGACATCCCTTGGTAATTTTACGTTGAATGCCGGAAAGGGAACGGTGGTGAAGAACTAAACGGAAAAGGAAGATAGAAAATTGGCTATATTTGATAGATTTCTGTCGTAACTTCTAAAGAGAGCAGGACTAGTTTTGAAAAGATGGGGAAAGAATGTTGGCAGAAGCCATATACGTGAACTCATTTCGGTAAGAGACACGATTATGGAGAGGAAAGACAATGTGCTCAATTATTTCAAAATAGATCTACCAATGCTTCTACAGAATCTTTCAACTCTAAGCTGAAAGGCTTTAGGGCACAAGTGCGTGGGCTGGCAGTCATGCCATTCTTCATGTATCGTACGGTCATGATATTTGGTTAGGAACCCTTCAACATCCTTCTTCTTGCGTGTACACGTCCTCTCATTACTGAATTATCAGATAAATTGAGGCTGAAACATCCCTTCTGCCTACGACATCCCCTTACCCCACAATGCGACTTGAGACAATACGCAGTATCATACCCATAAGTTATCATCGAAGATACGTTCTTTTCCTTCACGCCAGGGCGATAACTAGAGAACTTCTTGTATGTAGGCTTTGCATCATACAGCTCAGTCTCTATAAACTGTTGGTTGAAATCAACATCATACTTCTTGCCCTCTTTCAGTTGGCCAGATGCAAACATACAAGTGAGTAGTAAAGTGTTGTGGAATTAAGGTTAAATAGTCTTTAATTTTCATTGGGGCGTTGATATTTTCTACCATTTCTTGCCTTTTCTCAATAAAATTCCGTACCTTTGCAATTGGATTGTATAGCCAGATTGCAGTTGTCACTGTAAGGCGAGCTCTTTCATGATAACCGAACCGGCAGCCTACGCCGTGCTGAGTGTAGTGAAGTCAAACATGACCTATCTATACGATAGCGGACTTTGGGTGAGAAGACAATCTTTTGTCGCAATTTAACGGATTTCTGTCTAGAAAAAAGTTAGCACCGATATGAAAGTCGATGAATGGACATCAGAAGATGTACACACCTCAGGAGGAGGTGAATTCCCTCCTTGCGCTGGACTTACCTCCAACGCCCTCCCCGAAGCTCAAAGCACAGTTTCCGCCGAGAGTTCACAAACAGGGGTGTCCACCAGAAGTGTCCATATATTAAGTAAGTCTAAAGTACAAAAGGAGGCTGAAATTCCTCATTGGTATGCTTTACGCACCACCTATGGTAGAGAGAAAAAAGCATACGACTATATGACCGCCAAAGGCATCACGGCTTTCTATCCTACCACCGAGGTAGTGAAACTTATAAAAGGTAAGCGCAAAATTGTTATCGAGTCACGTTTACCCAACATCTTCTTCGCCTACGGTACCGAAGAACAACTCAAAACCTTTGTTTACGACAACGTAAATCTCCCATTCCTTCGTTTTTACTATCGTCACGTCCACGTTGGGCGCAGAATAGAGAAGATTACTATGATAGTTCCAAATTATCAGATGGATAGTCTAAAAATCATCTGTGCTGCCGATACGGAAAATTCCATCGTTTCATTAGTTGAAGTTCCAAAATTCGAAAAAGGACAATTGGTTAAGGTTACTGAAGGAGCGTTCAAAGGAGTGATAGGAAGAGTTGCACGCTGGCAAGGACAGCAGAGAGTTGGGGTTGTAGTAGATGACTTGGTGACAGTTGTGACAGCGTATATTCCAAGCGCGTTTATAGAGTTAATAAAATAAATACCTTTTATAACAATGTGGAGTTAAATTTCTCCATGGTTCGAAAATATCCCTCCAAAAGGAGTGGGTTTCCCAGATTTAATTTGTATTTTTGCCATGTCTATCGTAGGATTCTCTTGTTTGTTTTTGCAACACTAAGATAAGTGAATTCTTCGATATGACAAACCCCTGGGCAACTTTTTTGTTGCTCAGGTACTTAAAAAGTTTAATTTATAATAGTGTTGCGGAATTAAAGATTACTTAAAAAATATGGCCAGAATAGCAGATATTCCAAAACTAGCAGCTGAGATTAAGGCTTTGTTAATTAAGTACGATGGTGTACCATCAGCTAATGTTGACAGAAAAGCCTATGCTAAAATTTATGCTAGCTTTAAAAGGTATGCAAACGAACCAGAATTTATCAATTTAATTGATGAATTTAAGCTTAATGTGATAGATAGTCATCTATCCATTGGCAAAGGAACTCGAAGAGGTCCTGGTAATGATGATTTTGAACAGAAGGCAAAGGAGTTGCTTGAAATTGTTCGTCAATATAATGGCATGCCAAGCCAATCTCAAGATAGTGCAGCGTATGCTAAAATCAACTATTACTTAAAACGGTATGGTGACCGAGATGAATTGCAAGAATTAAAGAAATTATGTAATATAGAAAATGGGGGAAGTGCATATTTCAAAGACAAATTAGAAAAAATTGAGCAAGTTTTAAAAGAAGAGAAACGCATTCCTGCTGTTAAGGAGAATCCGTCACAATATTATGCTTGTCGTAACTTATTTAAAAAACATTCAGATCAACCTGATGTTAAAAGGCTGATGTACATCTATGTATCATCATCCTTATTTCCACTGCCTAATACTAAATTTGGGCCAATGCCAGCTCATGAAATGGAGGAAGTGCTTCTCGTACACTCAGAAAGGATAGTTCGTATGAGTGACAATCCTGAATACTATAGATGGAGGCGCGACGTTAACTACGAATACATATGTTTTGTGTACGAAAATTACGGAGTGTTGCCAGCAGAAAAAACTAAACCGATGCAATTTCTTTTACGGGAAATAGAGCATTGGGAAAGATATAATATTGATGCAAATAGTACAAGCCGAAACAATGCATTATTAATGGTTCTTGAAAAACTAGTCGAACTAGGTTGTAAAGAACCATATATTATTCATGCCCTGAATTCGTTGTTAATTAAACTAGATGAACTTAATTGTGCTGTACGTCAACTTGTGATTAATAATGGTTCTTGTGCAATACATTATATTGCACAAGGAGCAATTCCTTCAATGCCTTTGTCAGACAGGTTTGTATATTATTATTTCTATAATTTGCACAATGATAGACCTTTATACAGAGAACAATTACCCTGTTTAGGTGAATTGTATGCAAGTTTTGATAATGCGGCTATATTAAGAGTCCATTACCGCGATCTTTATAAGTGTAAGATTGATCAGCTTAGGACGATGGCTCTAAAGTATAATCGTAATTGGGAAGATTTTCCTCCATTGACACAGGAAGATTGGCAAAACTATGGGATATGTATGTTTTTTATGGCAGAAAAAAGCTCAAAATGGAGTCATCTGACCTTTAATACAGAAACCAACTTTATTGAAAGTTGTTTCCAAGAAGGACATGAATACTTTAATTTTTATAAATCAGACAGTTATTTTAAGTATGCGGATTATGTTCTGTTTTTATTAGAAAATGGTTATAAATTAGGCTCTAAATCCCAAACTGATCTGGTTGATGCTTTCATGCCTGATAAAATATGTCGATATGACTATTATCATCAAGGAATAACAGAAGATGACACAACGACTCTCTATTCTATATTATGTAAAAGAGATGATTGCTTTGTTGATAAGTCAGGTGTCGTATATTCTATGATTAACAACGAAAAATGTTTGCTGATGTTCCCTCCTAAAGCTACATCTGTTCGAATTGCATCAGGTACAAAGCGTGTATATTTCAGAGCTATACTCACATGTAAGGACAGTTTAACTAGTGTTGTTATAAATTCTGGGCTAGAATCAGTAGAGTGTAGTTTTAGTTCTACATGTGATAAGTTAGAAGAAATTATTATACCCAATTCTGTTATTGAAAAATATCAGAAAATATTTTCAAAACACGATGTGGCTAATTTTAAGGATAAGCAAGGAAATGTTATACCTCCAAAAGCTATATTTGAAGGTACTAAGTTAGTTTCTGTGCCATATGGACCATTCTATGAAGTCCCAGAGGGTACAACTGAAATAGCCAAAAGTGCTTTTTCTGGGAGTGGTGTTAAAAAAGTCGTTATTGCAGGTTCGATTAGAGAAATTCATGAGGCTTTATTCTGGTACAACGAAACTGTTGAGGAAATTATCTTGAAGGAAGGTGTAGAAATTCTTCAGGGTGGTAGTATTTTTGGAGGATGTCATAATCTTTACAAGATTCAGCTGCCCTCATCATTGCATAAAATTTCTGGTAGCATTCTAAATAATTCTATCAATGTTAAATCTTTGATATTTCCAGGTAATATCGATTATTTGTATGATGCTTTTAGTGATTCATCGCTTGAGTATCTATGCTTTAAGGGACATGTAGATAAAATTGATAGTAATGCTTTCGGGTTTTGCGGCCACAAGTTTTTTCTTAAGATAATAGAATTTAAGGGTAGTGTTAACTGTATTTCAAATTTCTTCCACTCATGTCCAATGCTAGAAGAAGTAGTAGTTACAGGAAAGTGTAATTCTCTCCATGGATTCGAAGATTTCAATTTAAAAAGGACCCCCGTTCTAAAGAAAATAACGTTATCTAAAGATAATGAGGCTCTATTCTACTCAAAGATACCATCTGAATTTCATTATTTGCTCCACGTACAATAAAATAGGAAGTTGCTAACCCCTATGGGCATGGGTAGTTGCTAATAGTGTTGCGGATTTTAAGAATATATAAAATTTGGAGGACGTTGGATATATATATATGACAAAGATGCGTTCTGGAGAGATTTTTTCTATGGAATATTCTATAGATATGTTTGAACAAAGAGTATAACATTGGTAAATAATATATTATGGCAGATTTAAAAAATGTTCAGCCACTTAATGATTTTGATTGGGATGCCTTTGAAAAAGGCACGTTCAATGAAGATAAAATCGAAGTTATTTCCGAATACAAGCAGGGAGTGGCTATTGTAAAGAAAAATAATCTATTTGGTGCTATAATGGTAGGTGGAAAAGAAATCATTAAACCAATATATGAAAAGTTAAGTGATTTCGATTGTGGATATGCAAAAGCATCATATACCATACATATAAATGGAGTAGAAAAACAAGAAGAACGAAGCATTAACATGTCTGGGCAGATATGTGTAATGCATAATGAAAATGAAGTTTATCTCCCTGAAGAATATGATTGGGGTATGGATTTCGATGGTAATCTTTGCGTTGTTATTAAAAATGGCCTATATGGGGTTATTGATTCCAATTTTAACACTATACTAGACTGTAGTTATACCCATTTTGATAGTTATATCAATGGGTATGCAACTTTTGAGGGTACTGAAAAAACTGTAATGATAGATACCGAAGGCCGAATTTGTTATTGTCTAGAAAATATCTACACTGATGGCTATAAAATTATTAGTAGTTTAACCGATGGCAAATTTTATGGGCTGTTAAATGAAAAAAACAATCTTGTACTACCAGTAAAGTACGATAATCTTAATAGGCTAAAATGTGGCTTGTTGGTATCAAAGACTGATAATCAACAGTATAGCTTCATTAATCCTTTAGATGGTCTGATAAAAAAGACTATAGAGTGTGACGATGTATATGATATTTCTTCAGTGTTTTTTGCCATTAAGGCAAACATTGGTGCAACAAAGAATAGTACTTTATTCTACGATAAAGAATTTTGTGAACTAGAAACTATACCTTATTGCATTGACAATATCAGACAGAATAAAGAATCGGTTTTATTTAAAGTAAATGGATTGTCCATTGAATGCACTTGTGAGGGAAATTTATTTGTTCTCCCACAGTTTACAAACGGATGGTCTCAAGTACCAATTTGTGTTTCTAGAAAGTCAATTCGTTTAGACTATCTTAAATATAGACATGAATACCTGGCAAAAGGTTATGAGAAAATAATAGATGAAAATAACAAAGTGGGAATAGCAGATATTGAAGGAAATATAATCATATCTCCTAAGTATGATTATATTAATTTCGCTTGTAAAGATTTGTTTGTTGCAGCTATTCCTAACCAAGAAGATAACAATCATTTAGTATTTGGTGTAATAGACAATTTCGATAATATTAAAATACCATTTAAATATGGCTTTCTGCTATACGTCGTTGGCGAAGTGTTTGCATTTACAATGGATGAAAAATACCCTGTAAACAACTATAATATAGATAAATATTATCATGCTATGCTTCTTAGTAAGGACGAATCCTATATAAAAGATATTTCATATGGTATTGTCACTATAAAAAATGGAGAATTAACTAAATCCAATATAAAAAAAATACGTTTCACAGAAAATAACGATAAGTGGCTTATTGTCGGCATATTAAGTATGGGTAAACATGAGACATACCCTGATCTCAAGTATGGCGTATTGGGAATTGACGGAAACTATTTAATCTATCCATGGTATTCTTTAATTACATTTGACAAAGACATTAATCGTTTCTCTGTTTCTTTGAACAGAAATAATCCGTATGCATCAAAACAAATTATTGACGAAAAAGGTAATCTTATAACACATGATGTCAACGGCTCCATATTATTAGTACCTTCTCATATTGCACAAACGTGTGGAAGTTTTTCAGATGATGGTATTGCCGAAATCGTAAAGGATGGAATAATAGGACATATCAATCGTAAATTTGAGATTGTGTCTTTTTTTAATGATCATTATATTGAGATTCCGAAACAATACGATTTTGCACTAAACTTTGTTTATGGCTATGCTTCCGTCATAAAAAATGATAAGTATGGTATTATTGATTCAAACTGTAAAGAGGTTATACCTTGTAAATATGACGAAATAGAAGCAATAAGTCCCAATTATTTAAAGTTTCAAGAGAATAATCAGTGGGGCATTATGGACTTCCTGTTAAATATTATCATAGAACCATTATATGCTAATGTCGCGTCCTGTATTGAAGAAAAGTTTGTTGTTTCATTGGCATCAACAAAGCAGAATGGGTCAAGTACACAGCATTCTCATAATTATGGAGTAATTGATTCTCATGGTACCATTTTAATTCCACATAAATATCACGAAATAGAACCCATATCTCATGAAGGTAATATATTATGGATAGTAACTAGCTCCGTTGGTTATAGTCAATACAAAAAAGGAGCATTTGATAATCGCCAGGAATTGGTTATTCCTATCATTTTTGATGATATTGTAGTCAACGACGATAAACTTGAATGTAACGTATTTGAAAAATCATATAATGCCTGCAAAACTGTACAATATTCTGCAAAATATAATTTTGTAGGTCAACAGATTCTGCTTATAGATAAAGGAAGGAAAGTTAGAGTTCCTAAAGAATATATGCTTGCATATTCTAGTGGACTATCAATGCTTCGAGTCATGAAAAATGAAAAATGGGGATTAATTCACATCGATAATTCCATTTTAGTAGAACCACAATATACGTACATAGACAAATTTCAATATTCTTATGCGATCATTGGTAATTCTGACGAAGGTTGCATATATTCGTTCGATGATTTTTGGCACATACCTAATATGAAATATGGTCTTATAGATAACATGGGAGAAATAGTTTTGCCAATCGAATATAAAGATATAAGTTTTTGGGATAATGGATACATTTGTGTCTATAAAGATGGCGAAGGATATTCCCTTTTATCTCCCACATTACACCAGTTGATATCAGGGTATTCATTATGCGAAAAGTTAGATAACCGTTTTATTATAGTAGATGGAGAATCAAATAATTATTGTTCGATGAAGCGCTTGATAGATTATCTAGGACATGAAGTTTTTGATAATTCCAAAATAAATACCGATTTCAAAGAAATTGAAATAATAGAAGACACATATTTTAAAATAACATTTAGTCGTGGCGATTACGGATCTCATATTGGAATTGCAAATTTTGCGGGTAAAATAATTTATGATAACTGGGAATGCAATGACATCGTATACCTTAGGAACGGGTATTTTAAGGTTGAGAAATTGGAATTTATTGATTATGACAATGTACTTAAAACATATAATTTGGTAAATTCTGTTGGTAATGAAGTTTTTGAAAAGTACTATTACAATATTGATATTAAAGATGATACAACAATCTTTATAACGGGACGTTATGGAAACGGTATGGCAGACATATATGGAAATATTATTATTCCTCCTAGATATGCAAATAAATTGAAGTTCAATAACGGTTTTTCTAACATCTACATAAAGGGAGACGACAAGCCACATATAATTGACCGGCAGAATAATGTCATAGTAATCAATAAGAACAATAGTAAAATAATTTTGCCGAAGAAGTATCATTGGGGAACAAATTTCTTAAATGGGTTAAGCATTGTTAGAGAATTTAAAGGGTATAGAGATTTTCTCGGAGTAATTAAAGAAGATGGTACCACAGTGTTGGAAGCAAAATATGATAATATATCTTTCTTATCAAACAATACTATTTTTGTTAAAGAAAAAGATTGCTATGGACTATTCGCATCAGATGGTAAATGCATCTTACCGACAATATTTACTAGTATAGATTTTGTGGGAAAGGATAGGCTTCGGGTTTTATGGAATTTAATTTTTTCAAATGATTGGCAAGGTACAGACAAGCCATATACGGTGACTGAGGATAAATTTGCTAAACAATATGATCTGAATTATACGGTTAAAAATAGGTCAGCAATATGTAATTATGAAGGTAAGATTCTTAATGACGTATCATTGCCTTGCGTAGGAAAATTTATTGGAAAATACGCTATAACATGTAGAACCATAGAGTTCGAAAATAATAAAATAAAACTAAAGGGTATAGGAGTTATAGATATAAATGGTAATAGTATATTGTCCAATGACTATGATTATATTAAATTATTCAACACCCAATATGCGCGTGTAACTAAAGGTCATATACGTGGAATTGCCAATTTAGAAGATAAAAGCGTTAAGTTTTTCGATAATCTCACTATCAAACATGCTTGGGAAATAGATGTATACGGTAGAATGGTTTATACGGAAAATGGGTAATATATTTCATCCGATGATGATTGGAATTCCAACTCTAAGGGGGAATATGATGGTAACCGAGGAGTTGTTTCTAATGAAGGTATACTAGTTCCTCATGGGATTTATGATTCCATTATATAACTAGAAAATGGATTGATAAAAGTTGCAAATAAGGACAACACGCTTTATGGGTTATTAGATAAAAATGGCAAAGAAATACTTCCTGTCAAATATACTTCCATATCCTCCTTTATTAGGGACCAAGCCATTGTTAGCTTAGGTGGAGAATTAGAAGGTTGGCAGCGAAAAATTCGTAATGCCAAATGGGGTATTATAAATTCAAATGGTGAGTTCATCCAAGAATGTACACTTGATGAGAAACCTGAAATTAAATATACTTATGAAGATTCGAATGATGACGAACATGTAGTAGATGCAGGGCAGCTCAAAGATATACTAAGCGACTATATACCCCAAAAAGAACCTAGTTATTATGAATATTACAGTTGTGGGTATTATGACGATGATGGCCGATATAGCAAGTACGGAGAATACAATGGCTATGATGACCAAACGATTGGCGAAGCATTTGAAGGTGACCCCAGCCTAACGTGGAACATAGATTAAAGGTACAATGACGATAGCACTGTATCGGTACCACGCATAGCGTTGTAATCGGTACCATGCTATCACTGCAATCGGTACCGCTTGTATCGCTGCAAACGGTACCAAGATTTCAGTTCTGCTTTTCAATTTCATGAATGGTACAACCATCAAGGATTTGATGTTGTAGGCAATGAAGAAGCTTATTGCTACCTATTTCATTTATAAACGAAACTGTTGTAGAATTTAATAAAACGTTTGAACAAGAATGAATTATTTTAAATTGTTTGCCAATTTAGTAAAAGCTATGGTGAAGTCATAGAGAACTCGTCTGGATGTTCTTATCGGATGCCCTAAGGTTCAGCAGCCACACTATGATCTCTTACGTTTCCTGGATGCTCAGAAGTTTGCTTATGCCCAGGCTTTGAGAGAACTGAAGACAGACCGAAAGCAAAGCCATTGGATATGGTATATCTTCCCGCAACAGAAGGGACTCGGACATAGTTACAATTCAAAATACTATGGCTTGGATGGCGAGGGTGAAGCCAGAGCCTATATTGAATATGAGATTCTGGGTGACAGACTCCGTGAATGCTGCAAGGTGCTCTTGCTCCACAAGGGTAAGGACATCAAATATATCATGGGAAGCGGAATTGACGTGCTGAAGCTCAAAACTTCTATGTGTCTCTTCAATAAAGTGAGTCCTAATGATGTGTTTGAGGAAGTATTGGATGCTTTCTTTTAAAAACGTTCAGAAAAGTCTTTATCAGGGAACAATAATGTAAAGTAATATATGCAACTATATTTTCCCCATCGATGATAAGGATTATGGTGGTGGTGAAATGGTAGAAGATAAAAATATAGCGTGCAAAAGGAAGTAATCCTTCAGCTCGCTAAGTTTTTATAGTTCCCTTTTGAATTGTCTCAATAATGTTTGTAGAGAACGTTTGGTGTACCAAAGATACAATAGCGTATGTCTTCTTGGGTTGGTGGTAATACTCGTATCTTTACCATTCGAATTCTTTTTTGAAATCGACCATCATTTCTAGAAAGTCAACGGCGTAGCCTGTTCTTGCATATTCTTCTTCACGGACTAAGACATGATTCACCAACTCGTTATTATTGCATGATGTCATAAAAGGATATTTTTCGGATTCGTTATGAGCCTCTGTTGCATAATCGTGACGATAGGTAACTGCAGGTCCTTTTGAGTTTGACATTATTTTAGTCATATTGTAATCCTCCTTATTTTAGGTTACTCTAATTTGATGCAAAATTACGATTAATATTTGAATGTATCAAAGTTTTAAAATGATATTTTGTGGGGAAATTTGCAAAAACATGGCAAAAAGTTTGGAAGATACCAGATAATTTCTTATATTTGCACTGTTTAAAGATTGGTGTTATGAGAACAGTTCAAGATTATATAGCAATAATTAGGCAAAACAGTTCCAAGATTACTAAAGATTTTGGAATCAAGACCTTGCGCATTTTTGGTTCCGTATCACGAAATGAGCAAACAGAGCAAAGCGATTTGGATGTTTGTGTAGAAACAGAAACTCCTAATCCATTTTTATTGGCCGACTTGAAAGAGTTTTTAGAGGGCTTGTTCAAGTGCTCAGTTGATGTAGTGCGTATTCACAAAAACATGAATCCTTTCTTTAAATCAAGAATAGAACGGGATGGAATCTATGCAATACGATAAATATGTAGCATTGGATATACTTAATAGAGTACATATTTCTATTGAGCATATAGAAGAGCGTTCACAACCTTATCATTGTGGCGATGATTTTCTGATGTCTTCTACTGGTGTAGCAATTCTTGATTCCATATGTATGCAATTTATTGCTATAGGAGAAAGTTTAAAGGGACTTGATAAGGTTACTAGAGGAGAACTTCTTATAACTCATCCTGAAATTGATTGGAAAAATGTGAAAGGGTTACGTGATATCATAGCTCATCATTATTTTGAGGTTGACGCCGATCAGATTTGGTGGATTATAGAAAATGAGTTGCAACCTTTGAAAAAGGCAATTCAGGAAATGATAGAATCTTTAAAACGGATGCTTGATGAATGATGTCAGGTAGCCGTTTTATCATTTGGTACTTCCAGCTTCCCATTTCATACATTTATCCCCCAACTTTCTATGCTGTTTCGGATAAATTCATTATTTTTGTCCCCTGAAAACAACTAAAAGATAAAATGTAATGAAGAAAGGATTAAAATATACTTTGATTTGCTTAGGCTGCCTGGTTGCTTTGGTAGGTGTTGGTCTGGGAATCATGTATGTGGTGTCGCCATATAAGGTGAAGCGATGGGTGGGCATAGCTTCATCTTATTCTGATGTCTTCGTTGATAGATTGAAAGGGCAACCTTATACTCGTGGCGGATATGACGGCATTGATGTATCGAAACACAATGGAGTTATCAAGTGGAAGGAAATAGCGAAGAATAAGCGAATCAAGTTTGTTTATATCAGAGCTACACATGGTAAGGGATATGTGGATCGACATTATCGCCGAAATATCAGACTGGCTCGTAAATATGGGTTGAAGGTGGGATCTTATCATCTGATGTCTGCCGGCTCTTCAGTAACTGCTCAGTTCCAGGATTTCCAAAAGATGGTGAAGAAGAGTGAACAGGACTTGATTCCTGTATTGGATGTGGAGGAGAAAGGCATCCAGGGAAGATGGAAGGGACGACAGCTGCAGGATAGCATACAGGTGTTTGCTGACTTGGTGAAGAAACACTATGGCAAGTATCCTATCATCTATAGCAACGAGAGCTTCTATAATAAGGAGATGGGGGCGAAGTTCAATCGTTATTATCTCTTCATCGCCAATTATAACTCCCGACAACCCTCTATCGACGGCAGAGGAAAGTGCAATATCTGGCAGTATTCAGAAACCGGACATTTGCATGGTATTGGAGAAAGGGTAGATTTAAGCAGATTCATGAATGGTACAACCATCAAGGATTTGATGTTGTAGACAATGATGATTTCATACACATAAGCGAGTATTTGATACAATCCACGTATGGATAGCATCATTACTTGCTTATTTTTTTCTACTTTTGCATTATTATGAAGAAGTTATTGATTATATTGGGAATACTGGTTCTGCTTGTCATCGGTGTTCTTTTCGTTCCACCTATTTATCACAGGTTTACAAAATCGTTTTTAAAGAATACGGTGGATGCTAAAGAGTGGTACCATCAGGTAGATTGTGAGAACCTGACGCAAGTAAGAGATTATTGCGACAGACGAGGATACAGTACGGATTACTATATCCTGGTGGATTTCTCCAAACCATCTGGCAAGAAGAGATTCTTTATCTATGACATGCAGCGTGGCAAAAGACTGATGAGCAGCTATTGTATGCATGGAAGTGGTAAGGGAAATACAGCAGCCCAACCAAAGTTCAGTAATAACCCTGGAAGCGGATGCACGAGTCTTGGAAGATACGTCATGATAGGAAAAGGTGGAATGAAGTTCAAGAACTGCGTTCGCCTTAGGGGTCTCGACGAGAGCAATTATCTGGCAGAAGCCCGTGGTATCCTGATTCATTCAGCTGGCAAGGTGACAAGATTCTCCGGTGAGAAGGAGTATATTCCGCTGGGAACAGAGAGCCGTGGCTGCTTTACTGTATCAAGGAGCTGCGTGGAGAAAGTGATGCAGATATACAAGGAATCTTCTAGGAGAAGACCGGTATTGATTTATGCAAAATACAAATAAAAAGAATATTCTATGAAGCAATGGTTCGTTAAAATTTGAGATAACGGCTAAGCGGCTTTACGCTGCCAGCCAAAGAGTTCTTTGATAGTATGACTAATTAACTTTCGGTTCGGTATTC
>OOCK01001090.1_pt1 | contig 13441 bp, 6 predicted proteins | sample 1670951 | NCBI WGS metagenome assembly OOCK01 (sample SAMN06348107, study PRJEB24527) | human gut metagenome | biome: human gut; feature: ankylosing spondylitis patient; material: feces | host: Homo sapiens | place: China | collected 2015-10
TCCCCCTCGCGTACCTTATTATATAATAATATATATATACTTATTTTTATATAAGTGTGTGGATGGAAGTATGCATTTTTGGGGTGTTAACTGTTAACCTGTTAACCCCCATCTTAATTTTCTCTTTCCAGAGCGCATCTTTTTATCTTGATGAGTGCCTTATATTAAGACCGATAAGTGCCTTATATTAAGACAAATAAGAGGCTTCAATGATGACCAGCGGGAGGCTTCAATGATGCCTCACGAAGGGGCAATTAATGCGTCGCGACGGAAGAATTGGTGCGTCGCGACGGAAATAATTGTGCGTCGCGACGGAAATAATTGTGCGTCGCGACGCAAAAAATAATGCATCGCGATGGAAAAAAACAGCCATTTTACAGCCATTTTTCATCATATCGCGATGCATTCTTATTTTTCTCAACCGGAAAGCTATGAGTTGCTAACCGGAAAGCTATGAGTTGAGAACCACAAAACTATGAGTTAGTTTTTTTAACTTTTTAGCCCATTTTCTATCTTTTTTACGCCTAAACGGCTCAAAACAGAGACTTTTAAATCTTCTTCTTATAGCAGCGATGACGGCGATGCTGTTCGCTCTCCAGATACTGCCACTGGCTCTGGACACCGGTATTGGTCTCCATCTGCGGCATTGCCTCAGCCCATTTAAAGCCATAACGGCGATACTGCTCTATCAGATCGGCAAAAATAAGCGCGTTGGCTCCCTTCTTGCGATATTCCGGAAGAACACCAATCAAGAGCAAATCTACCGTATCCGTCTTGTGCCACTTCAGAACCTTCAGCACCTTCAGCCAACCCGTAGGGAAAAGCTTGCCATCGCCTATCTCGCGCAGCGCATCGGTAAACGAAGGGAAGGAAACACCGAAGGCTACCAGCTTGTTGCCAGCGTTGCCATCTACCACACCCGTTACCAGGTTCAAGTCAGCCTTCTTGATATAAGTATTTACATATTCATCTATCTGCTTCTCCGTAAGCTGCTGGAAATCATAGAGATTCTTGTAAGTCTCGTTCACGATTTCGAACACCTTCCTGCCCATTCCTCCCGAGGTCAGTTCCTGGCGGGTGAACTTATGCACATGCAGATTATATCGGCTCTCTATCATCTGGGCAGTCTTGGCAAACTTAGCCGGCGTCACTTCCGGAATCCTGATGCGGTACTCCAACCAGTCGTTATCCTTCTCATAGAGCGGATAACTCTCCAGATGCGTCTTGTAATAAGGATAATTGTAATTGATATACATCGTAGACTTCCGGTCGAAGCCCTCGATGAGCAAGCCTTCACGGTCCATATCCGTAAATCCGAGCGGACCTACGCATTCGTTCATTCCCCTGCTCTTGCCCCAGTTTTCTACCGCGCGCAACAAGGCACAGGAAACCGCTACATTATCCACGAAATCGAACCAGCCGAATCGAACCTGCTTCTTGTTCCACTGTTCATTGGCACGATGGTTGATAATGGCAGCAATTCTACCTACGATACGAGCCTCGCTGTCAACCGCCAGGAAGTATTGAGCCTCGCAGAATTCAAAAGCAGGATTCTTCTTCGGGTCCAGCGTATTCATCTCGTCGAAACGCAAAAAAGGAATGGCAAACTTATGGCCTCTGTAGAGATCATAATGAAACTGAATGAAGGTTTTCAGCCCTTTTTTTGTCGTTATCGGTATGATTCTTATCTCATCATTCATTAGTAATCCGTTTTGTATATATATTCAATTGCGGTGCAAAAATACGATAATTTTATGAATAATGCAACTCTTTTCTTATAAATTTATAAAAGATGGTTCATAATTGTCCAACTTTGTGGATATTTATGTACCTTTGCAGGTTGAAATGCCCAAAAAGAGCATCATAAAATATGAAGAAAGAGAAAAGAGACAACTATACGTTCCTCACACATGCCCCTGTGCATCATGTGATTTTCACGATGGCCATACCAACGATTATCAGTATGCTGTCGACGAGTTTGTACAATCTCGCCGACACCTATTTCGTGGGCAGCATCAACACGCAGAGTGTGGCAGCGGTAGGCGTTTCCTTTGCAGCAATGGCTGTTATCCAGGCGATTGGTTTCTTGTTTGGCCATGGTGCAGGCAATTATGTTTCGCGACAGTTGGGCGCCAAACATACGGAACAGGCACAGAAGATGGCAGCCACGGGCTTTGTGCTGAGTTTTCTTACCGGTCTCTTCATCGCCATTCTGGGTCATGTGTTCCTCACTCCGCTCTGCCTTCTGATGGGTTCTACGCCCACCATTCTTCCTTATACAGAACGCTATCTGGGCATTATCCTGCTGGGTGCTCCCTTTATGACCACCTCGCTTACGCTGAATAACCTGATGCGCTTCCAGGGTAATGCGATGTATGCGATGAAAGGCATCATGTCGGGTGTGCTGCTCAATCTGATTCTGGCTCCTCTGTTCATTCTCTACTTCCAGCTGGGCATTACCGGAGCCGCCGTAGCCACCCTCATCAGCCAGTGTTTCGGCTGCGCCATGCTCTTCTGGATGACGCATAAAGGCGAGAACATCCGCATCCGTCTCAGCAATTTCACCCCTACCCGCGCCTTTGCCAAGGAGATTATCTTCGGCGGAACCCCTTCGCTGTCAAGACAGGGACTGGGAAGTATAGCTACGCTGATGCTCAATGTGGCAGCAGGTGCGTTTGGCGATGCAGCCATTGCGGGCATGAGCATCGTTACCCGCATCTCCTTCTTTACATATGCGATGGTTATCGGTCTGGGACAGGGATTCCAGCCGCTCTGCGGATTCTGCTACGGCGCCAAACTCTATGGGCGCGTAAAGGAAGCTTACTTTTTCTGCATCAGATGCGGCACGGTTTTCCTCGGCGTCTGTGCCCTTCTCGGCTTCATCTTCTCAACTTCCATCATCAGTATCTTCCGCGATGATGCAGCAGTTGTAGCCGTAGGTTCAGCAGCTTTGAGATGGCAGGTGCTCAGTTTTCCGCTCATAGCCAGCATCGTGCTCACCAACATGCTGATGCAGACCATCCGCAAACCGGTGAGAGCCAACATCGTAGCGGCAGCACGCAGCGGACTTTTCTTCATTCCGCTCATCTTCATCCTGCCCTATTTCTTCGGATTGCTGGGCGTGGAGATGTGTCAGATGTGGGCAGATTGCTGCTCGTTTGCCGTTGCGGTTCCGATAGCCTGGAGCGCTTTCAGGGATATGAGAAGAGAGCAGATGGAACTTGGGAAAAGCCACTAGAAGATAAGAAGATACTAGAAGATAAGAGAAATACTTGAGATAAGAGAAATGGAGAAAACTTATTACATAGGATTGGACGTTGGCTCTACGACAGCCAAAATAGCCGTTATCGACAGCGATAACCGGGTAATTTACTCAAAATACGAACGCCACAACGCTCGTGTCAACGAACTTGTGTCACAATATTTCGATGAGATTTTAGCCCTCACGGGCGATGCAAAGGCTAGAATCTGCGTAACGGGAAGCGTAGGAATGGCTACTGCCGAACAGCTCCAGGCGGAGTTTGTACAGGAGGTGGTGGCTGCATCGGTCTATGCCCGTACTGCCCATCCTGAGGCGAAGGCGCTCATCGATATTGGTGGCGAGGACGCGAAGGTTATCTTCTTCAAGGAAAACGGAAATATGGAACTGCGCATGAACGGCAACTGTGCCGGCGGAACGGGTGCTTTCATCGACCAGATGAGTGTGCTGATGGGCGTTGAGAACCAGAAGATGAGCGAGTTGGCGATGAAGGCAGAGCACGTTTATCCGATGGCTGCCCGCTGCGGCGTATTCGCCAAGACCGACATCCAGAACCTGATGGCGCGCAATCTGCCCGAAGCCGATATTGCAGCCAGCATCTTCCATTCCATCGCCGTACAGACGGTGGTAACGCTTTCTCACGGCATCAGTTTCGAGGCTCCTATCTTGCTCTGCGGCGGTCCGCTGACCTTTCTTCCGGCTCTCCGCAAGGCTTTCTGCGATTATCTCCATCTCTCTCCAAACGACTTCATCGTATCCGGAAACAGCAATCTCATTCCGGCTCTGGGCTGTGCTTATCGGGCTAAATCGGCAGATTCTGCAGCCTCAGTTTCTGCCCTCAGAAGTCGGATGAAGAAAGAAATACAAACGGAATGGACCAGCAGTCTGCTGCCTCTATTCAAGAATGAGAAAGAGCACCAGGAATGGCTCAAATCAAAGGCGAAATTCGCTACCGAAACCCAACCGCTGAATAAAGGAAAACAGCAGGTTGTGATTGGTATTGACTCGGGCTCTACTACGACGAAGATTGTTGCGGTAAGGGTGAATGCGGAGACGCCTACGGGAGATATTGTCTTTACCAATTACCGCCTGAATCTGGGAAATCCGATTAAGGCTGTAGCGGATGGACTGAACGCCCTGAAGCAGGAAGCTGCATTGCGAGGCGCTGAACTGGAAATCGTAGGCTCCTGCTCTACAGGTTACGGCGAAGAACTCATCAAGGCGGCTTTCGGCCTCGACAGCGGCATTATCGAAACAATGGCGCACGAAAGAGCTGCTGCCTCACTCATGCCCGACGTGAGTTTTATCCTGGACATCGGCGGACAGGACATGAAGGCTATCTTCGTGGAGAAAGGGGCTGTGGTGCGCATGGAACTCAACGAGGCGTGCAGTTCGGGCTGCGGAACATTCATCCAGACCTTTGCCAACAATATGGGTTATTCTGTAGGCGATTTTGCCCAACTCGCCTGCCAGTCGAAGGCTCCCTGCGACCTGGGAACCCGCTGCACCGTCTTCATGAACTCGAAGGTGAAGCAGGTGCTCAGAGAGGGCGCATCTGTAGCTGATATTTCTGCCGGAATCTCTTATTCGGTCATCAAGAACTGTCTTTATAAGGTATTGAAACTCCATGGTAATGAGAACCTTGGAGGCAAAATCGTTGTGCAGGGAGGTACGATGAGAAACGATGCGGTGGTAAGAGCATTTGAGTTGCTCACCCATACCGAAGTGGCACGAAGCAACATGCCGGAACTGATGGGCGCCTACGGCTGTGCCCTTCATGCGGCGGCAGATTACAAGCATCGCACTTCTGCAGAAGACGAGCACCCTGCCTCATCAAGATCCATCGATGATCTCCAGAATCTGGCTCATTATGAAACCAAACAGCTGCAATGCAAAGGCTGCGAAAACCATTGTTATGTTTCCCGCTACACCTTTGCCGGCGGCAACCGATTCTACTCCGGAAACAAGTGTGAGCGTGTGTTCAACAACAAGGGAGCAAACGAGGAAAAAGGCAAGAATATTTACGAATACAAATATAGTTTACTCTTTGACAGAGAGACGGTTAACCCACTTGACGTTGTAAAACACAACGTCAAAGTAGGCATTCCTCGCATCCTCAACATGTACGAGGAATATCCGTTCTGGAATGCGCTGCTCCGGGCAGCAGGATTGGGCGTGATTCTCTCTTCCGATTCCACTTTCAGCCAGTATGAAGGAGCCTTGAATACGGTGATGAGCGATAATATCTGCTTCCCGGCTAAACTGGCTCACAGTCATCTGAAGGAACTCAACGAGAACCCGAAGGTAGACCGCATCCTCATGCCATACGTGGTTTATGAGCATAATGACGACCCGAAGAATACGCTGAACAGCTTCAACTGTCCGGTCGTTTCGGGCTACAGCGATGTCATCAAGTCGGTCATCAATCTGAAGAAACCGATCGATACGCCCGTCATCAACTTTGCCCAGCCTAAGGCGCTGGAAAAACAGATTACCGATTATCTCAAGCAACTGGGAGTAAGCAAGCAGACTGCCCATAAAGCGCTGAGAGAGGCCCTCTATGCTCAGGCAGTATATACAGCTGAGATTAAAAAACAGGGCTGGGAGATTCTGAAAAATGAAGAAACAGAGGCTCAGAAAACGGACGAAACCAAGACTCAGAAGCCAAACAAGGGACTTACGATTCTGCTGGCTGGCCGTCCTTATCATACTGACCCGCTGATTCAGCACAAGCTGAGCGAGATGATTGCCAATCTGGGAGTCAACGTCATCAGCGAAGACATCGCCCGGGGTAATCTCTTTGCAGATTTCAAAGACTTCAATCTGAAGAACCTGGCGGCAGAAAGAAATGAGGCAGCATTAGCCAGCCAAGATAACAACGAAGCATACAACTGTCAGCCAGAGACTTATCTCGTGAAGCAATGGGCGTATATGAACCGCATTCTGAAGGCAGCGCAATGGGCAGCCGAGCAGGGCGATGAGGTTCATTTCGTCCAGATGACCAGCTTCGGCTGCGGTCCTGACAGTTTTATCCAGGACGAGATTCGCGACATCATGAAGCGCCACAACAAGCCTTTCACGCTGTTGAAGATAGATGATGTGAGCAATATCGGTTCTCTGAAGCTCCGTGTCCGCTCGCTCATAGAAAGCCTGAAGGGAGTAAAGGAAGTGAAGAGTGAAGAACGAAGAGTGAAAAATTCAACAGCTGAAGAAATTCAACATTCAACACTCAACATTCAACATTTACAACAGACCAAGGTATTCACCAGGCAGGATATTCATCGCAAGATTCTCGCTCCTTTCATGACCGAATACCTCACCCCTATCATTCCGCCTATCCTGAAACTGATAGGCTATGATGTAGAGGTACTTCCGATGAGCGATGAGGTAAGCGCCGAACTCGGCTTGAAGTTTGCCAACAACGAAGTCTGCTATCCGGCAACCCTCATTGTCGGCGACATCATCAAAGCCTTGAAATCAGGCAGATACGACCTGAACAATACGGCAGTAGTGATGAGTCAGACTGGCGGTCAGTGTCGCGCAACCAACTACGCCGGTCTCATCAAGCGTGCGATGATTTCCAATGGATTCCAGGACATTCCGCTGCTCACACTCGGTGTAACAGCCTCAACAGGCGAAGCATCAGGCTCAACAGACGACAAGCAAGACTACAACGAGCAGGACGGCTTCAATGTGCCTTGGCTGAAATACAGTCAGATTATCGTTACCGCCATTTTCTATGGCGATGCAATCAACGAGATGTACAACGCATGCATCGTAAGAGAGCGTAAACCGGGCATTGCCAGAGAGTTGCGCGATAAATACATGCAGTTGATAGACGGACCTATCGCCCAGAATTCAGCCAAAGGACTCATCCGACTCCTGGAACAGGCAGCCGAAGAATTCAACCAGATGACCCTCGACAGAGATCTGCCGAAGGTAGGAATCGTAGGCGAAATCTTCCTGAAGTTCAATCCTTTCGCCCACCAGTTCCTGGAACAGAACATCATCTCGCGCGGCATTGAGGTGGTTCCGCCTCTGCTTGCCCCTTTCTTCCTACAGGAATTTGTAAATGTAGAGATACAGAAACACATGCGGCTGAGTTGCACCAAAGTGCCCGATTTCATCATCAAGGGCGCTTATCAGGCGCTGATAGGCAGAAGATTGCGCCAGGTAAACAAGGCAGCCGGCAAGTTCCGCTACTTCCGTCCGTTCACCAATATCTATGATGATGCGAAGGACGTACAGGGACTGGTTTCGCTCGCAGCCCAGTTTGGCGAAGGCTGGCTTCTGCCTGCCGATATCGTAGGTTACATCCGTGATGGTGTGAACAACATCATCTCGCTCCAGCCTTTCGGCTGCATCGCTAACCACGTGATTTCCAAGGGCATCGAGAAACGTCTCCACGACCGTTTCCCTTCACTCAACCTCGTATCGCTCGACTTCGATTCCGGTGTTTCAGAGGTAAACGTCACCAACCGACTGCTCCTTTTCCTGGACAGCATCGCAAAATAAGACAAGCCAGACCCATGTACGGTAAAACACCGTACATGGGTCTTTCCGTCTTTCATCCCTCAAAAAAATCACTCTAAAAAATACAAAAAACCATAGCTATTTCTTTGTCATTCAAGAAAATAATCGTATCTTTGCACTCAAATTTTATTGAGACATTAAGAAAATGAGTAAAGATACATTAACTCATCAGCTGACAGAGACCATCGAGGAGCTTTCGAGCGCCGAATCTTTGAAGGGTCTCTTCCATCAGCATCGAGACGGGAATCCACTTCCTTCGGGCAAGGCGCTCGAAGAAATCATCAGTTTGTCCCGTTCTATCCTCTTTCCGGGATATTTCGGCAATTCTTCTGTAAATATCTCAACCATCAAATATCATATTGGAGTAAGAGTAGAGAAACTCTATGAGATGCTGTCAGAACAGATTCTCGCCGGTCTCTGCTTCGCCAACGACTGCGAAACGGAAACCCAGGCAGAACTGCAGCACCAGCGTGCCAAGGCAGGCGTGATTGCAGCCAAGACAATCATGGAATTTCCAAGACTGCGCAAGATTCTGGCTACCGATGTAGAGGCTGCCTACGAGGGCGACCCGGCTGCCATGAGCCACGGAGAAATCATCTCCTGCTACCCGGTCATCAAGGCGATTACCAACTACCGCATCGCCCACGTACTGCACGAACTGGGAGTGCCGCTCATTCCGAGAATGATGACCGAGCTGGCTCATTCGGAAACCGGTATTGACATCAACCCGGAGGCTACCATCGGCAAGCACTTCACCATCGACCACGGTACGGGTGTGGTGATTGGAGCTACCTGCATCATCGGCGATAATGTGAAACTCTACCAGGGTGTAACCCTCGGAGCCAAGAGTTTCCCTCTCGATAAGGACGGCAATCCTATCAAGGGAATCCCTCGCCACCCTATCCTCGAAAATGATGTCATCGTCTACGCCAATGCCACCATCCTCGGTCGCATCACCATCGGAGAAGGCTGCGTAGTGGGAGCCAACGTATGGGTTACCAAGGATATGAAACCGAAAACAAAGAAATATAAAAAAGAAAAACAAAGTTTATTAGATATAGAATTCAATAATGGAACAGGAATTTGAACTCATTGCCAAGACCTTCATGGGCCTCGAGCCTGTCTTGGCTGAAGAGCTCACCCAGTTGGGTGCCAATAATGTACAGATCGGTCGCCGCATGGTGTCTTTCACAGGCGACAAGGAAATGATGTATCGTGCTAACTTCCAGTTGCACACAGCCATCCGTATCTTAAAGCCTATCAAGCACTTCAAGGCGAGAAGCGCTGAAGAGGTGTATGATCAGATTCAGAAGATCAAGTGGGATGACATCTTAGACGTGAAGAAGACTTTCTCTGTTGACTCAGTAGTCTACTCAGAGGAGTTCCGCAACTCACGCTTCGTAACCTACAAGGTAAAGGATGCGATTGTTGACTGGTTCCGCGAGAAGCAGGGTACACGTCCAAATATCAGCGTATCTAACCCGGATATCCGCCTCAACATCCACATTGCAGAAGACAATGCCACCTTGAGTCTCGATTCGAGTGGTGAGAGTCTGCACCGCCGTGGCTACCGCCAGGAGCAGGTAGAGGCTCCTCTGAACGAGGTTCTCGCTGCAGGTATGATTCTGATGACCGGCTGGAAGGGCGAATGCGATTTCATCGACCCGATGTGTGGTTCAGGTACCATCGCCATCGAAGCTGCCCTCATTGCCCGCAACATCTCTCCAGGTGTTTTCCGCAAGGAGTTTGCCTTCGAGAAGTGGAACGATTTCGACCAGGATCTCTTCGATACGATTTATAACGACGACTCTCAGGAGCGCGAGTTCGAGCACCATATCTATGGTTACGATGTTGACATGAAGGCTGTCAATACTGCTAATCTCAACGTACGTGCTGCCGGACTGAGCAAGGATATCACCATCGCCCAGCAGGACTTCAAGGACTTCACCCAGCCTGCCGAGAAGAGCATCATCGTGATGAACCCTCCATACGGTGAGCGCATCTCTACCCCTAACCTCCTGAACACCTACAAGATGATTGGTGAGCGTTTCAAGAAGGCTTTTGCCGGCAACGAGGCTTGGGTATTGAGTTACCGCGAGGAGTGCTTCGAGCAGATTGGTCTGAAACCATCTATCAAGATTCCTGTATTCAACGGAAGCTTGGAGTGCGAATTCCGCAAGTACGTGATGTTCGACGGCAAGATGAAGGACTTCCGTTCTGAAGGCGGTATTGTGAAGACTGAGCGCGAGAAGAGCGAGATGGCTCAGAAGCACCGTTTCAAGAAGGAGCGTGAATTCAAGAAGCGTGTTAGCGAGGAGACAGAAAACGAGGAGGACGATATCCGTTCTTTCAAGTTCCATACTCACCGTCTGGAAGACTTCGAGAAGAAGCGTGCTGAGTTCCATAAGGGCGGCCGTTCACGTATCAGCGGCGGTCGACGCAATGATGACGACGATGACAAGCGTGGAAGCCGCAGCTTTAAGGGCGACCGCAAGGGTGGTCGTGACTTCGGTGGCAAGCGCGACGGAAAGCGTTTCGAGAAAGGCGACAAGCGTGGTGGCTTCAAGGGCGACAAGCGTGGTGGCCGTGATTTCGGAGGCAAGCGCGGAGGCAAGAAGAACTTCAGCGTTGACTTCGACGACGAGGATTAAAAAGACATACTACCCATACGTCGTGTTTCACGACGCATGGGTGGTAAACCCGATAAAGTAAAGAATATAATGAATCTGAAGAATTCAATTTATAAATTATCTTTTGCTGCTATGATCATGATGGCTATGAATGCAACCGACTTACAGGCTCAGGGCGTGGTTCCTGCTCAGAAAGGCGAGAAAACCTTTACATTGGAAGACCTGAACTTCGGCGGCAACAACTATCGTAACATGGTAGCTAAGAACCGCTGGTGCACCTGGTGGGGCAATGAACTCGTTCGCCAGGATGTGGATGCCTGCTATCTCGTCAGCAAGACGACAGGCAAGGAGACCAGACTCTTCGGCATCAATGACATCAACCAGTGGATTGCTCCTACCAAAGACATCAAGGTAAGAGCCCTCTACAATGCTCTCTTCCCTTTTGCAGGCAAGAACATCGTGATGGTAAGCAACGGCAGCAAGACTTATACCGTAGACTTCAAGAAGCATAAGCTGCTGAGCGAGATGGATTTTGCTGACGGCGAGAACCTCCTGGAGGCTAACGCCCAGCAGAACGCCTTCGCCTATCTGAAGGGCAGCAACCTCTATGTGCGTACCTTCGATGTAACCAGCAACGCCCTGACAAAAGAAAAGAAATCTCACGATTTCCAGCTCTCAAAGGATGGAAGCCGCGAAATCGTTTATGGACAGAGTGTTCACCGCGATGAGTTCGGTATCAGCAAGGGAACCTTCTGGAGTCCGAACGGCGAACTGCTCGCCTTCTATCGCATGGACCAGAGTATGGTAACCGACTATCCGCAGGTCGACATCCCGGAAATCGGTTTCAACCATCCTGAAACACAGAGTTGCATTGCAACTCCTGCACCAGACAAGTATCCGATGACTGGCGAGACATCACACAAGGTAACCGTAGGCGTGTTCGACTGCATGACCGGCAAGACCATCTATCTGAAGGCTGGCGATCCAACCGACCGCTACTTCACCAACATCGCATGGAGTCCGGACAGCAAGACCATCTATATGTTCGAACTGAACCGCGACCAGAACGACTGCCGTCTGACTGCCTACAATGCAGAAACCGGCGAGAAGACAGGCGAGCTCTATCGCGAGACCGATGAGAAGTATGTAGAGCCATGTCATCCTATCCAGTTCCTGCCTTGGGACAGCAGCAGCTTTATCATGCAGAGCCGCAAGGATGGCTACAACCACCTCTATCTCTGCACCCTGGGCAAGCACGGAAGCCGCATGGCAAGCAACACGGAATCGCTCGAAATCAAGCAGTTGACTTCCGGCAAATGGGAAGTGATGGAAGTGCTCGGTTTCAACAGCAAGCGCAAGAGTATCATCATCGCATCCAACGAGAAATCGCCTATCCAGAGAAACATCTTTGCCGTAGATACAAAAACCGGCAAGCGTACGCTGGTAGACGATTGCGGCAAGGGATGGCACAGCGCCACTTTGAGCGAGAACGGACAGTATGTCTTCGACAACTACTCTACTCCTACCGTGCCTCGCAAGATTGCCCTCGTGAATACCGAGAACGGCAAGCGCACCGCTTACTTCACTGCCGAGAACCCTTGGAAGGGCTACAATGTGCCTGAGTACAGCTGCGGTTTCATCAAGGCTGCCGATGGCGAAACAGACCTCTACTGGAGAATGGTGAAACCGGTAAACTTCGATCCAAACAAGAAGTATCCTACCATTATATATGTATATGGTGGACCTCATGCCCACAACGTAGATGCCCGTTGGAACTACTCTAGCCGTGGTTGGGAAACCTACATGGCAGAAAAGGGCTATCTGCTCTTCATCCTCGACAACCGTGGAAGCGAGAACCGTGGCAAGGCTTTCGAGCAGGCTACCTTCCGCCAGCTCGGACAGATTGAGATGCAAGACCAGATGAAGGGTGTGGAATATCTGAAGACGCTTCCTTACGTAGATGCTGACAAGATTGGCGTTCACGGCTGGAGCTTCGGCGGATTCATGACCATCTCGCTGATGACCAACCACCCTGATGTGTTCAAGGTAGGCGTAGCAGGCGGTCCGGTGATTGACTGGCACTGGTACGAGGTGATGTATGGCGAGCGCTATATGGACACCCCACAGACCAACCCAGAGGGTTACAAGAAGACCTCTCTGCTCTATCAGGCAAAGAACCTGAAGGGCAAGCTGCAGATTATCCAGGGCTTGAACGATGTGACTGTAGTGCCACAGCACTGCCTCACCTTCCTCAAGGCTTGCATCGCAGCAGGCACCCAGCCAGACTTCTTCGTCTATCCTGGCGAGCCTCACAACATGAGAGGTCATCAGAGCACTCATCTGCATGAGCGCATCAGCAATTATTTCTTCGATTATCTCAAGTAAATATCTAGGAGTAAACATCCCCCCGAAAAGGGGAGTTTACTCCTACATCAAATAACAAACAATAACTTACAGCAAATGAAAATTTTATTGTTAGGAGGCGGTGGCCGCGAGCACGCCTTAGCATGGAAAATCGCTCAGAGCGAGAAGTGTGAGAAACTCTTCATCGCTCCTGGTAATGCCGGTACTCAGAATGTCGGCGAGAACGTAGATATCAAGGCAGACGACTTTGAGGCGCTCAAGAACTTCACAGTAGAAAATGGCGTTGATATGGTGGTAGTTGGTCCGGAAGACCCATTGGTAAAGGGTGTTTACGATGACTTCAAGAACGATCCTCGCACCCAGAACATCCCTGTCATCGGTCCATCAAAGGCTGGCGCCGTACTGGAAGGCAGCAAGGACTTCGCCAAGAAGTTCATGAAGCGCCACAACATCCCTACTGCCCAGTATGAGACTTTCGACGGCGAGCACGTAGAGGAAGGCTTGAAATTCCTAGAGACACTGAAGGCTCCTTATGTATTGAAGGCTGACGGTTTGTGCGCCGGTAAGGGCGTTCTCATTCTCCCTACCCTGGAAGAGGCTAAGAAGGAGTTCAAGGAGATGCTCGGCGGTATGTTCGGCAACGCTTCTGCACGCG
>OOCK01001097.1_pt1 | contig 13320 bp, 9 predicted proteins | sample 1670951 | NCBI WGS metagenome assembly OOCK01 (sample SAMN06348107, study PRJEB24527) | human gut metagenome | biome: human gut; feature: ankylosing spondylitis patient; material: feces | host: Homo sapiens | place: China | collected 2015-10
ATTACTCCTCATACATCTTGTCAATCTCCGCCTTATAGTTCTTGTTGATGATAGGGCGGCGAATCTTCAAGGTATTGGTCAACTCGCCCGACTCCATAGAGAAGTGGTGAGCCAGGAGGGTAATGCGCTTAATCTGCTCATAATAAGCCAAATGCTGCTGGAGAATCTGGATACGGTCCATCAGCATCTTCTGCACCTTCTCGTTAGCACACAAATCTTCACGGCAGGTGAAGGCGATATGATGCTCACGTGCCCAGTCCTCCACGAGACGGAACTCTGGAACGACGAGGGCTGATACGAACTTGCGCTGGTCGGCAATAACAGCCACCTGATCGATAAACTTATCTACCAGAAGCAACGATTCTACCTGCTGCGGAGCGATATATTTACCATTCGATGTCTTGAACAGGTCCTTGATACGCTCGGTGAGATAAAGCTCGCCATCCTTCATATAGCCGGCATCACCGGTATGGAAGAATCCATCCTTGTCGAATGCCTTCGCATTGGTGGTATCACGATGATAATAGCCCGGAGTGATGGTAGGACCCTTGAGGAGCACCTCATTATCCTCGCCTATCTTTACCTGAATGCAGGAGATAGGGCGACCCACCGAACCCAGACTGCGTTTCTTGTCGAGATGATCACAAGATACGGTTGCAAGACTCTCGGTCAGACCGTAACCCACCACCATATCGATACCGATGGCATGTACAAACTCCTCTACTTCCGGACTTACATAAGCACCCGCTGTAGGGAAGATATTCGGCTTTTCCAAGCCCAACTGCTTGCGAACCATGCTCAAAACGGTCTTGTTGATAATTCTATATTCCAACTCCAATGTCAGAGGAGGGCGCTTGCAGTTTGCCAGATATTCTATATTCCGCTTCTTTCCTACTGCCAAGGCATGGTAGAAGAGCTTCTTCTGGATAGGACCGGCATCATCCATCTTTGCCTTTACGGCGATATACACCTTCTCCCAGAAACGTGGCACACTACACATACAGGTAGGATGCACCTCTCTCATACTCTCCTGAATTTCATGAGGATAAGTATTGATGATGAGTTCGGCACCTTCGCTCAAGCAGAGGTAAGACCAGGCACGTTCAAAGATATGGGTAAATGGAAGGAAGTCGATGACGCGGTCCTTTTCGGTAACAGGCACGCATTCGTCGTTTGCCTTCAAAGCAGCATAATACTGGCTATAAGTCAGCATCACGCCCTTACTGTCGCCCGTTGTTCCACTGGTATAGAGGATATCAGCCAAGTCATCCATACTTGCCTGCTTGTAGAGTTCCTCCACTTCTGTCTGACGAGGAAGATTCTCACCCAACTTCAGGAAGTCCTTGAAATAGAGGGCAGCAGGATCGTGGGTACTGATGCGTACGCTGGAATCGAAGATGATGATACGCTCCAGAGAAGGACAGAGGGCAAAGATACGGTGAGCCTTGTCATACTGCTCCTGTTCGCCTACAAAGAGGAAGCGAATCTGCGCATCATTAATCATATATTGAATCTGCTGCTCGCTGCTGTTGGCATAGAATGGCACAGCAGTAACTCTGATACCGTACGCACCGAAGTCGGTGTACAGATAATGCACACAGTTCTGCGAAAAGACAGCGATTTTGTCAAGAGGTTTAGCCCCAAGATTCAGGAGGGCATTGCTCACTTGTTTCACTCTTAAGGAAAAGAGGTTGAATGAAACCGATTGCCACTGGTCGCTGCCAAACTTTCTGAAAGTTAAAGCAGTTTTCTCTCCCCATTTCTTGGCGAGATCATGTACCAGTACCGAAAGATGACTATTAATCTGCATAAGCTTATATTTATATTCTGATGCAAAGATAATAGAATTTGTTAAGAACACAAAATAAAAAGATACTTTTTCCACTTTATCTGCTCTTTTTTTCGTATCTTTGTCCCCAAAACAATAAAAAGAGAGATTATGATGACACAAGAAGAATATGTAAGTGATGCCGTGGATTTGCTGAAAAAGCTCATCGCCACCCCATCTGTAAGCAGAAACGAGAAGGATGCTGCCGACATCATGGAGCAGACCATCCGCAAATATGGTTTCGAACCTCATCGTGAGGCGAACAACATCTGGATTATCGACCCTCATTACGATGAGAGCCGACCTACCCTGCTGCTCAACGCTCACATCGATACCGTGAAGCCTGTGGCTTCATGGACACGCAACCCGTTTTCACCGGATGTTGAAGAGGGTGTACTTTACGGTTTGGGCAGCAACGATTGCGGCGGCGGACTCTGTTCGCTCCTCCAGCTATTCAGAATGCTGACCGCAAAGCCTCAGCAGTATAATCTTATCTATCTGGCATCCGCCGAAGAAGAGGTGTCGGGAAAGGATGGCATTACCCGTGCCCTGCCTTTGCTTCCGCATATCGACCTTGCCATCGTAGGTGAACCTACCGGCATGAACCCGGCTGTTGCCGAAAAGGGACTGATGGTGCTGGATGTGATTGCTCACGGAAAGAGCGGTCATGCAGCCCGCAACGAGGGAGTAAACGCTATCTACGAGGCATTGGATGATATGCGATGGATTCGTAACTATAAGTTTGAGAAGGTAAGCGAGTTCCTGGGCCCTACCAAGATGACGCTTACCGTAGTGAATGCCGGAACCCAGCACAATGTGATTCCGGATAAGTGTACGATGCTTGTGGATATCCGCACCAACGAGTTCTACGACAACGAGGAGGTTTACAAGTTTATCTGCCAGCACCTGAAGAGCGAAGTAAAGGCTCACAGTTTCCGTCTGAAGTCATCCCGCATCGACCCGGCGCATCCTCTTATCAGGAAATGTGTAGCCATGGGCATGAAGCCATTCGGCAGTCCTACCCTCAGCGACCAGGCTCTGATGCACTTCCCTTCCTTCAAGTTGGGACCAGGAGAGTCTTCCCGCTCCCATTCAGCCGATGAATTTATCAAAATAAGCGAAATAGCTGATGCTATCGCCAAATACAAAGAACTCTTAGATGGCGCTGCCATCTAAGAGCTCTGCTCAATTCATCTAAATTATATATATGTTTACCTGCAGAATTACTTCACTACCTGTTCAGTAGAGGCATTCTCGCCATTAATAGGAGTACCGGCAGTACCATCGTTGATAAAGAACTTAGCCTTGAGATATGCCGTAGGAATCTGAACCTTATACCAACCAGTCTTACCATTATGAGAAGCAGATGCATCGTAAGTCATCTTGACTCCTGGCCATGCAGCAGAAGAGGTTGTGCCATTATAGAAGTAGCAATAAACATTCTCCCAGTTGGAAGCATTATCGAAGTAAACATACTCCGGATCAACGATCTCATCTTCATGTACCTTGGTAACAGTAGTGCTGTATGCTCCGTCAACATAGTAGCCGTGGTTGACAAACTCCACGTCAGCAGTTATCTTATTTCCATTACCATCCAAGAAAATGATTTGAGTAGGAGCACTTGTCTCGGTGCCATCATAAGTCCACTTGAAGACATTCTTTCCAGAAACACTCTTACCTACAAGAGGCAACTTTTTATTGATAGCATCATTCCAATCACCAGCATACTTAATTACAGGACTAACCTTGTTATTCCATACATATACGGCTGCTGCCGTATTGGATGTCTCCAAGAAACAGGAGATTTCGTCAGCCTTGCCCAAGGCTGGAACGTAAGCCTTCACTTTCTTGTAAGTTACCGAACCTGTTTCTGTCTTGCCTTCCTTGTCAGTTGCACCCCAAGTGATAGTGACATTCTTACCATAGGCAACATCAGCACCTACAGTAAACTGCTTGGCAGCAGTAAAATCCTGCTTAGCACCATCATTCACCTGAATCCAGGCAGAAACAGCATTCAAAGGAGTAGCAGTCACAGTGAGAGACTCATCAGAGAAGGCTGTGCCATCAGCTGGATTGAAAACAACCTCAGGAGTCAGCACGATAGGACCAGCATTATAGATGACAGCAATACCTGACTCGCCAACATGACCAGAGATTGTAGAAGCATTGACGGTGAAAGCACCACCGCCTACCATATCCTTATAAGTACCAGACTTGAGCCACTTGCCGTCGCCAGCACCATTGGCTACAGTCACGTCACGATCAGAACCACTTCCCAATACGATAATAGCGCCACTCTTACGAACCTGAGCACAAACGCCATTACCTTTTACATAATAGTTTGGCTCGCCAGCACAAACGTTGTGCATGTGGTTTACCTGAGCTACTTCAGCATCTTTGAAGTGAACACTTCCCTTATCACCAAATTTGATATCATTCTTTGCCTTCTGAGCAGGACGGGAGAAATAAAGAGCTGTAGCACCATTATTACCAGCTACAACTGCATAAGCACGGTCGATAACATTCTGGCTTTTATTCTTTGACTCACCACCATCGTTGGCATAAGTATCATGGCTTTCACCCCAATAAACCAACTTTTCTGTCTTTGCTTTTCTCTGATTGAAATTGCCAACAGACTCGTTGATAGAACCACCAGCAAAAGAATTGGCAAAGCCGTTACCATAACCATTATCGGTAATGCTCATGTAGGTTTGATACTCTGGGAAAAGGACATTATCATTACCACCAGTACTGTCAAGGATCTCACCATAGTTGTACATCTCCTGGTCTACCACGTTCTGCATAAAAGAGTCACCCTCAGAAGGCAAACCGATGTGCTTGATAGCATCCCAACGGATACCATCCACGCCACAGGCCTTCAAATCCTGGATGTATTGTTTGATGATGGCTTGCACAGTAGGATTGTTGGTATCGAGGTCCCACATACCAATCATGCCAAATGTCACCTGATGACGGTCGTGCCAGTTACCCACACCAAATCGTTCATGATAAAGACTCACGTCCTTCAAGCGTTCAGCCACGTTAGGATGGTCGGTATGGTTGGCAACAACATCCACAATCACCTTGACACCATACTCATGAGCCTTAGCACAGAGAGCCTTCAGATCAGCTTCAGTACCAAGACCATTACCTATTTTAAAGTCGTATGGACGATAAACATCATACCAGACGGATCCTTTACCTGCTCTTTCGTGAACAGGAGAAGTCTGAACGGCAGTAAAGCCTGCCTTGGCGATATTAGGAATTTCTTCCTGGATATCTGCCAACGTCCAGTCGAAGCAATGAAGGATGACACCATCCTGAATATTGTCTTTAAGACCATATTTGTTGTCTGCAAAGATGTTGGATGCCATGGTGAACAGCATCACCAACATCAGAAGACCATAATTGATTGTCTTTTTCATAATCTGTTATTATTTTCTGATGATTACTTTCTTACCATTGTGAATATAGAGACCAGCCTGAGTAGGCTTCTTGATACGGATACCTGTGATAGAATACCAGGCATCATCGGTTGTCTTCTTCACAGCTGTGATGGTAGTATTCTCTATGGCTGTAACAACCTTACCATTTACATAAACCGTTTCTCCCTGAAGAGTTGAACCTGCTTCGCCATTATTGATGACGAAACAACCTGTAAGGAAAGCAGCAGGAACCTCCAAAGAATAATAGCCTTTCTTGCCGTTATACTCAGTCTCTTCGTCGAGCTGCATCTTCACGCCAGGCCATTCTACAGAAGCCTCAGTTCCGTTATAAATATAGCAATATACATTCTTCAGGTTCTCTATTGTATTATCAAAGAACACCTTTACCTTGCCTGCAGGAGCAGTCTCAATGGTCTTGGTATATTTACCTTCTACATAATATCCATGATTCTTGAATTCCTGATCACCGCCATTCAGTTTCTGCCCACCATCATGAGAAAAAATCACACCAGTAGGAATTTCAGTACCAGCTTTATAAGTCCATTTAAAGACATTCTTGCCATCTTTAGTTCCCATCAAGGTCATGGCTTCTCCAGGCCAAGCAGCAGTAGTAAACTGACCCACCTTGTCATTCCATGCCCAAATCTTGGCATTGTCATAACTTGTCTCCAAGAACACAGAGATTTCATTTTCCGTTACCACTGGTGTATAGTCTGCCGCAAGTGCTGAAACTGGAGCCATGAAGGTCATGCTCAGCAGCAATACCAGTGTACAAATCAACGTATAAAATTTCTGCATAAACAAAATGTATTAAGTTTAAATTATAAGATTTCGTCGGCAAAAATAAGAATACTTTTTGAAAAACAGATGAAGAAAAGTTGAATAAATAGCATAAAAAAAAGACAATCGTTTGCACAATTTGCAAGCGATTGTCTTCTATTTTCTGACTTAACAACTGAACTTTCGCATATGGCTTAAGTACGGGCTGAAGGCCCAAAAGCTCCAGAAGCAGCACGCCCTGGGCTAGGAGCTTCTGCCCTTTCAGGGCGTGTGGGGCAAAACAGGGCGTGTGGGGCAAAAACTTGCGAAACTTGAATCATTTACAGCAACCAGGCAGTAAAAATACTACCGGCTGCAATTATTCATACATTATCGGCTCAGCCAAGCCTCCGGATTGAGCTTGGCAGTCTCCTTGCGAAGCTGGAACTGGAGGATGTTTTCAGAGCCAACACTACCCAAAGCCTGACGGGTACTTACCTTCTGACCCTTATGAACGCTGACCGATTTCAGATTACAGTAAACAGAGATGTAGGCACCATGACGGACCAGCACATTCCACATGCCACCATAACCGAAGACGGCACTCACCTCACCATCGTAGATGCTGCGAGCCACACAACCCGGCTTGCCCTGAATATTGATACCCTTATTGTCGAGCGTTACACCCTTCAAGCCTTCCACGTTATACTGACCGAAATGACTCACCACACGGTAACTGCCGCTGATAGGCATCGGCAATCTACCACGGTTAGCCTCGAATCCACCGCTCAGCATGCGGTCTACCGAACTCAAGGTAGAAGCCTCCTGTGCCTCCTTCTTGGCAGCGGCAATCTCACGGGTACTGCGTTCCGCATCCATCTTCGCCTTCAACTCGGCAGCCTGTCTTTCAGCCTCTGCCTTTCTTGCAGCCTGTTCGGCAGCAGCCTCACGGGCAGCCTGCTCTGCGGCAGCACGCTTGGCAGCCTCGGCAGCAGCACGCGCCCTAGCCTGCGCTTTTGCCTTCGCCTTTGCTTCTGCCTGGGCAGCAGCCTCCTCCTGAGCCTTTCTTGCAGCCTCGGCAGCCAGTCTTGCTTCTTCGGCAGCCTTTCTGCGGGCAGCTTCGGCAGCAGCCTCACGCGCCTTGGCTTCGGCTATACGACGGGCATTCTCCCTGGCAGCAGCCTCGGCAGCAGCTTTCTTGCGAGCCAGTTCCTCGGCACGTTTCTTGGCGGCAGCAGCGGCAGCGGCCTTTCGCTTAGCCTCGGCAGCAGCACGGGCACGAGCCTTGGCTACTTCCTGAGCTATCAAGCGGTCAATCTGAGCGTTGATTGCCGCATCTTTCTGACGCTGGTCGGCAATTACAGCCTGAATGGTCTTCTGCTGTTTCTGCAGTCCCTGCACCATCTCCTGCTGCTGGGTCTGCTTACCTTCCAATGCCGTCTTCTCCTGCTTACCCTTATATAATAAGGTGTTCTTATGTCCCTTTACATGCTGCAACTGCTGGTGCTTCTCGTTCACCTGCTTCTGCTTAGCCTTTACAGCCTCGCCCTGCACCTTCTGATAGGAAGAATACTGGCGGATGAAGGAAAGGCGGCGATACATCTGTGTCAGATTCTTGGCGCTGAAGATGAACATCAGCTTATCCTGAACCGTATGATGACGGCTCATATAGCGCATGGAACGGATATACTTGTTCTTGCGGTCCTGCAACTGTTGCTGAAGCGTTTTCAACTGTGCCTGCAGAATGCCGATATTGCCGTCAATATGATGGATATCCTTCTGGATGCCGTCAATCTTCTTCTGACTCTGGTCTATTTCTCCGTTCAGCGCCATCAGGTCTTCAAGACGTTTCTTCACATCCGCCTTATTTCTCTGCAAAGCCTGCTCCTGCTCTCTGATCTTCTTCCGGATAGAAGCGCGCTGTCCCTGCAAACCTCGGATAGAGGCATTGCTATAGGTTGCCGCCTTGCGTTCTGCTCTGGTTGGCGCAGCTGGTTTGGATGTCTTTCTGGCCGCATGACTTCTGCTGTTCGTCTTTCTGGCAGGAGTAGCAGGCTTCTTTTTCGCAGTTACGGCAGTCTTTCTCACCGGCTTCTTCTGGGCAGAATGCTTCTGCGCAAAAGGTGCGAGCGAGAAGGTGATTGCCATGATGAATAATAAGATTCGCTTCATTTCTTATATTAAAAACTCATATTCTATACTTACAAACTCTCGATGAGCATCTACATACTCAATATCTTGCTGAGCACATCTGTTGGAGAAATCTGCTTGTATTTGCTGGAAATCTCTGTCTGAGTACTCCACTTGCTGTCGGTCTTCACCTGATTCAATTCCAGACTGATCTTAGCCTCCTGCTTTTTCCTGGTAGCAGTAGTGGTCATCGCCAGATTCAGGGAGGCAGGGAACATCTTGACGCCTACACTCTTGAAGTTGCCGTAGTCGACGTGGAGATTGGAGGTGCCGTTCTGCGCACTCTTATAGACAACATCTGCAGCTATGATACGGCCGGTAGTGCGGTTGGCTGTCCAGGAATAGGTCATGTTTCCATTCTTGAAACTTACCGGCACATTGTCTCCTGCCACATCCAGGGTGGCATCAAACTTCTTGAGGTCTGATTCCTTCACAGTTCTTTCGCCCGGCAGGAGCAGCTGGTTCCAGAAGAGAGCCTGCAGAGAATAGAAGGAGATGCCCTGCTTCTTGAGGAAGTCTACCTGGGTATAATCTGCCTTGATATATTCCTTGTGAAGACGGTCGATGATAAGTACATGGTCGGGAGTAAACTCCAGACGGCCCACCTCTGTACCTAAGATAGGAATAAAGAGCTGGATGCGGATGATTTCATCCTTACGCATGCTCAGTTTGCCCGGCACGGTAATGTCCTTATCACCTGCCTGGAGAGTAAACGACATGTTGCCTACAATATTCCTGGTATACACCTGATTGTCTGAAACCTTCTGTACGAAAGCCAACTTCTTGAGCGTCTCACTCTGACGAGAGGCAGAACCCTTGGTGGCATTCTCTTTCTGATGACTGGCTGATGTGGAGCCAGAACCCTGTACATTCTTGCTGGTTCCGCAAGAACCGAGGAGCAGGATGCTGCAGGCTGCGGCAAGCAGCATCATCTTATTCTTCTTCATTGTATATTTCATCTTTCTTGATTTTTCTACTTATTCTTCTTACCTTTTCTAACTGACTTCTTCGTAGCGGCAGGTTTCTGCTTTGGCGCATTACGCTTCTTCAGTTCTTCTCCGGTAATATATTGTCTGTTCTTAATCTTCCATGCCAGCACCTCAGTCTGGTTCTCGCCGGTATAGGCTTTCTTCCAGAAATCTACGGATTCATCGGCAATACCATTCATATAATAGATATCTCCGGCATGTTCCAGAACCGTACTGTTATCTGCGGTGGAATCGCGGTTTTTGAGTGCCTGGTCTATATAAGTCTTGGCATCAGCATAGCGTTCTTCCATAAAGAGAATCCAAGCATAGGTATCCAGATAAGTACCGTTGTTCGGCTCTGCCTTGATGGTCTTGTAGCTCATCGCCTCAGCCTTATGCAGGTCAACACCCTTCTCGCTCAGATAGTAGGCATAGTTGTTCAGAGCCATCACGTTGTCATCCTTCCATTGCAGACAGGAATCGTAAGCCGCAAAGGCTTCCTGCTCTTCACCTTTCTTATGAAGGATATCGCCGGTTACGGCATAGAGGTCGGATACCAGGTCGGCAGGCGACTGTGCATTCACCTGCGCCAATCCGAGACGGAACTCACGGAGCGCCTCGTCTTCCTTATCTTTCTGATAATACGCCATTCCACCGAAGTAATAGAACACCATTTCTTCGGGATTATACTCCTGAGCCGCCTTACATTGCAGGGAAACCAGGTCATATTTCTTCTCGTTCCAGAGCATCTGTACAAGTTGCATTCTGGCATTCACGTTATCCGGAGCTATGGTAAGCACCTTTTCGAAGGCACGGCAAACAGAGTCGGCAGGCATCTTCTTCAAACTCATATAAGCAGCTCTCATCTCTGCCACTTCGGCTGACGGATGAGCTACGTTGAGTGCCTTGTCGAACAGCGCAATCACCTTGGTAGAATCGCCACCTTCGCTCTCGTTCTTCTGAATGAAAGAGCGGTACATCATCACTTTGGTCTCCAGATCCGATTTCGGACTCATCAATATCTTATCGAGCATTTGCCCGGCAAGCTGCTCCTGATGGGTGGCATTATAATAGTCGTAAAGCGACATCTGGGCATAGGAGTTATCAGGCTCTTCCTTCAGTACATCGGTAAAGCACTTGTAGGCTTCCTTCTGGCGGTTGTGCTGTACGAGCCAGTTGCCCAGCATTGTCTTATACTGCATATCCAGCGGATGCTGGTCTACCAGCGACTTCAGTTCCTGATAGGCAGCCTTCTTGTCGTTCATCAGTTCATAAACTCTCATTTTAGAGAGGGTGAACTGTTCGCTTTCACCTTCTTCCACCTCAAGACGCGAAATGGTTTTGAGTACCGATTTATAATCCTTATTCTGGGAATAAAGCTGAACCAGGATGCGGAGGGCATCGGTATTATCGTGGTTTTTGGCATACAGATCCTCATAGGCATCGATGGCAAGATCGTATTTCTGGCTACCTATATAATATCTGCCCAACTGCTCTGCATAGGTCTGGTTTTCCGGATTCAGTTCTATTGCCTTCTGCATATAGGCAAGTGCCAGGGAATCCTGCTTGAGCTGAGAATAGAAAAGCGACTCATAGAAATAGGTTTCAGCCGCCTTCGGGTCAATCTTCCGGGCATGCTCAAAAAGGTCGAAAGCTGCCGAATAATTGCCGGCAGCCTGCTGGCGCGCTCCCTCCAGGAAGAAATAGTTGTAGCGCTGGCGGTCGTTCGGAGAGAGATGGTCCTCCTGAACCGCCGGCTTCTGAACCGGCTGCACCTTCTTTTTACGGGCAAGCGACGGCATGGCTACCGAACCCAGCAAGACCAGCCCCATTGCCCAACTGATATTTCTAAGATTCATCTTCACGATTCTAATCCTTTCTATTCTATCTTTAATAATCTGTTATTTTACACCCGTATGACCGTATCCGCCGGCTCCACGTTCGGTTTCATCGAGTTCATTAACCTCGATGAAATCGCATTGTTCGTGCTTAGCCAGCACCATCTGGGCTATACGTTCGCCATCGTTGATAACGAAATCCTCTGTAGAGAAATTGATGAGCAGAACCATGATTTCGCCGCGATAATCGGCATCGATGGTTCCCGGCGTATTCAATACGGTAATGCCATGCTTCAAAGCCAGACCGCTGCGAGGACGGATCTGCGCTTCATAACCTGCAGGCAAAGCCATATAAAGACCGGTTGGCACCAGTCGTCGCTCCATAGGATGAAGCACGATTGCCTCATCGATGTTTGCACGCAAATCCATGCCGGCACTCTGAGGTGTGGCAAACGCAGGTAGAGGCTGATGCCCCTTGTTGATAATCTGTACTTTTATCATGACTTCTTCTTTTTTATCTGTGTCTGAGTTTAATAATCTGCAAAAATAAGCAATTTTGATGGAATAAATGAATTTTTGAGGATAAAAACATGTAATTTATCATATTTTATTTTGATTTGTGCTTACTTTAGTGTATTTTTGCGCTACAGAATCAAGTAATACAATAATATGGAATGGAAACAACTGATATCCAACAAGCGTTTCGGACAGGAGCATAAGCATGCCGAGCGCCATGATGATCGCTCTGAATTCAAGCGCGATTACGACCGTCTTATCTTTTCATCGGCATTCCGCCGCCTGCAGAACAAGACGCAGGTTTTCCCTTTGCCGGGCAGCATCTTCGTTCACAACCGCCTCACCCACAGTCTGGAGGTGGCAAGTGTGGGCATGTCGATAGGTAACGACATTTCCAGACGTGTCATCCAGAAGCGGCCTGAACTGAAGGATACGCTCGTCGAAGAGATAGGTACCATCGTAAGTGCAGCCTGTCTGGCACATGATTTGGGCAATCCGCCTTTCGGTCATTCCGGCGAGAAAGCCATCCAGACTTTCTTCTCTGAAGGACCGGGTCAGAAGATAAAATCAATGGTTTCATCGGAGTTTTGGGATGATATTACGCATTTCGAAGGTAACGCAAATGCCTTCAGAATCCTGACCCACCGATTCAAGGGGCGCCGTCAGGGTGGTTTCGTCATGACCTATTCCATGCTTGCTTCCATCGTGAAATACCCGTTTGCAAGCTGTCTTGCCGGCAACCACGGAAAATTCGGTTTCTTTGCTTCAGAAACGGAATCTTATAGGAAAATTGCCGATGAATTGGGCATTTTTTGCAAATCTGCACCGGGTGAGCCTCTCAAATACGCCCGCCATCCACTTGTATATATGGTAGAAGCTGCCGACGATATCTGCTACGAAATCATGGACATCGAAGACTCCCATAAGCTCAAGATTCTTTCCTTTGCCGAGACCGAGCACTTGCTGCTGAGTTTCTTCGATGAAGATATCCAGCAGAAGATACGCCAGCGCATCATCGACGAAGAACTGACTGACGAAAACGAGAAAGTGGTTTACATGAGAGCCAGCGTCATCGGCAAACTGGAGAACGAATGTGTGGCAGCCTTCCTGGCGCACGAGGAGGAAATCCTTGCCGGAACTTTCGAGGGCTGTCTCATCGACCACATTTCCGAGCGCCAGAAAAAGGCATACAAGGAATGTGAGAAGATCTCCTACTCAAAGATTTACCAAAGCAAGCCGGTACTCGACATAGAACTGTCGGGTTATCAAATCATGGCAACTCTGATGGAGGTTTTCATCGAAGCTGCCGTAAACCCATCGCGCTTCTACTCCAAACAGCTCCTGCGCCGGGTAAGTAGCCAGTATGATATAGAGAACGAGAATCTGGAGGAGCGCATCATGGCGGTAATTGATTATATCAGCGGCATGACCGACATCTATGCGCTCGACATCTATCAGAAGATCAACGGAATCAGTCTGCCTATTGTATAAGGTAGCGCCCTCTTTTTAGCTTACTGAACTTTCGCAAGTGGTTCAAGTACGGGCTGAAGGCCCAAAAGCTCCAGAAGCAGCACGCCCTGAAAGGGCAGAAGCTCCTAGCCCAGGGCATCGCCCTGGGTATAAAAGCAATCAGCAAGGCGCCCTGTAAGGGCAAAAGCCTTATGCTTACCTTGGAGTTTTAAAGCTTTTGCCCTTACAGGGCGACAGATTTGCGTCCGTAATAACCCAGGGCGATGCCCTGGGCTAGGGGCTTCTGCCCTTTCAGGGCGTGTGAA
>OOCK01001104.1_pt1 | contig 13224 bp, 16 predicted proteins | sample 1670951 | NCBI WGS metagenome assembly OOCK01 (sample SAMN06348107, study PRJEB24527) | human gut metagenome | biome: human gut; feature: ankylosing spondylitis patient; material: feces | host: Homo sapiens | place: China | collected 2015-10
ATAGTAATTTGCCTCCTATCTTGTAGTAAGGCAGTTTGCCGTTTATCCTGTACTCCGCCAGCGTCCTGCGTGTCAGTTTCAACTGTTCGGCAAGCTCATAGTCCGTAATGTAACGTTCTCCGTTCAGAACCGGACGCAATTTCTCCTCCTGCTTGTGCAGTATTCCGGACAGGATGTCTATGTTCCGGAAAAAACGTACTATCTCAGGGTTTTCTTTAGTCAGCATGGATTGGATCATTGTATTTTTTGGATTACTTGATGAATGTTGTTCTCCATAAAACGGATAATATCCTGACGCTTGTAATACACCTTACGGTCTATATAGCTGTAAGGGATGCTCCTGCTTCTGCGAAGCTGCAACATCTTTCCGGGGGAGACATCCATGAGCATACAAGCCTCCTGGTTGTCAATCCAGTCGTCCATACTATGTGTACCTTTCCCGCATGTCTCACACATTTTTTTGGCAACGGCTTCCAGAGCCTCATTCATTTCCATGAATGTTTTAGCCTCGATACATACAAACTCCATAAACTTTACTTTTTTGTCAGATACGAAAATATGGAAGAGAAAATTCATTGCCAAAAGGTTGTCACCAAAAGTCACCAGATGTCATCAAATGTCAGGTGCGGATTATTGGAGGACTTTCGAAAAAGAAGAAAGAAGCAGCGGACTTTTACCGGAAAAGCACTAAATTTATCCCCGACCGGACAATCCGGCCATTTCAAGTAAAACGATATGGAATTGATAATCAATGTAACGGTACTTTTTGTCGGTATTGCCCTTTGGATGTACGGGCGATATTGGAGAAAGACGTGTGGCAAGGTTCTCTGCCAATATGCGGCGGCTTGCGGTGAACGGGAAGACAGGGAGAAACTGATGCGGTATGCCATTATAGCCGGGAATCCCCATGCGCCCCTGTTGTATGCCTTGACTTATCCGGAACTGTTTGACAAGGCCCGGCCGTTGCGGTTGTTCGCGTTCGGAGAAATCCGCTGCGTGTTTGCCGGTTATTATTTTCCACAACGTTTTGAAAGTTGGCTTTGTGACGACCAGTCTGCATTTGTGCAGGAAGTGTATGACTTCAAGGATGGGAAAGATGATTGCACGGAGTATTTTTCTCAGGCATTCCGGATTCTTTCCACCGACAGGGATGTTACGGCTATGTTCATGCCATGCAGCACTTCCTACCGTTATTACAGACGTTTTTCCGGCATTGCCGGTTTTTTGGAAACTCATGGTTATGCCCGGTCAGGACTGGACCTGATATGTATTACAGAAAGCAGGGAGTGCAAGCATACTTCAGAAAAACGTTCCGAAATAAATACCGCCAACTATATGATGTCAAACGCCCTGTATGGGAAGAGGGTCGTGATTGTCGATGACTTGCTGACCAGCGGGACCAGCCTGCTGGAATACGCCCATAACCTGGAAAGGGCCGGTGCCAAAGTGGAGGGTGCCGTATTTCTTGCCAGAACCTTTCAGATGCCTTCGCCGGCAAGAGTAAAACGCTTGGTATGGAAACGCCATCTGCTTGCCCGAATTTGGCGAAAACAGGCGGGGTATTTTCTGTAAATTGTAAAGTTTACATTCGGATTTTACAGTTTTACACTTCAAAAATTTACACTTATTATCCTCCAACAATAATTTTGAGATTATACAAACTTGATTATCAAAATGATATGATATTCATATAAACAGAAGCGGACAGTACGGCATAGATTTTTCACTAAAGATGGCATATACTCTTGAGAGTGCGCACAAGAAAGGGTATTTCAGTAATAACCTTTAAAATACAGGAGATACATGCCATGATGTATATAGACAATGAAGTGCTCGAGAAAATGATAATGACCATAGTGGAAGGTTTTGACCGCATAGAGAAGAAACTGGACAGGATGGGACGTGTGAAAGAGTTCTTGAACGGTGACGAGCTTTTGGACAACTATGACATAGCCAGGCTGCTCAACGTGTCGCTGCGGACAGTCGCCCGTTACCGTGAAAAAGGACTGATCCGCTATTACCAGACGGATGAGAACGGCAAGAATTTCTACAGGAGTTCGGATATACAGGATTTTTTGCAGAAACGGGGAAAGAAAAACTGAACGGGGCAATGTGGATATGCGGAAGTTATGCTAACTTTGTCTTATAAACAGTTGTTATGAAGACAAATACCAATTCAAGATATGCCATCGCGGTCCTTATTGACGGGGATAACGCCTCCTTTGAGAAGATGGAGGATATAATGGGCTTTGTTTCCCGTTATGGGGATGCCGTCGTGAGACGAATTTATGGAGATTGGACGAGGAAATCGCTTTCCGCATGGAAGGAAACTGCCCGGGAGCATGGATTCAGGCTTGTACAGGCTTCCTCCCATACTCTCGGAAAGAACACGACGGATATTGCACTGGTCATAGACGCAATGGATATCCTTCGTGACGGGCGGGCGGACTGTTTCTGTCTGGTAGCCAGTGACGGTGACTACAGCCTGCTTGCCCAACGGCTACGTGAGGCCGGATTGAAGGTGCTGGGATATGGGGAGGGCAAGACTCCCGTAACATTGGTGCGGTCCTGTTCCGTGTTCTTGTATGCCGACTGGAAGGAAAACAATGTTATAGAAAATACTCCCGAATTTTTTCGAAAAAAAGATCTGGAGTCTTTTGATAATGCTTTTAAACAGGCGACTGATGATTCTATGAATGGGGACAAACTGCTGGGAAACTATGATATAGCCAGGCTGCTCAACGTGTCGCTGCGGACAGTTGCCCGTTACCGTGAAAAAGGGCTGATCCGCTATTATCAGGCGGATGAGAACGGCAAGAATTTCTACAGGAGTTCGGATATACAGGATTTTTTGCAGAAACGGGGAAAGAAAAACTGAACGGGGCAATGTGGATATGCGGAAGTTATGCTAACTTTGTCTTATAAACAGTTGTTATGAAGACAAATACCAATTCAAGATATGCCATCGCGGTCCTTATTGACGGGGATAACGCCTCCTTTGAGAAGATGGAGGATATAATGGGCTTTGTTTCCCGTTATGGGGATGCCGTCGTGAGACGAATTTATGGAGATTGGACGAGGAAATCGCTTTCCGCATGGAAGGAAACTGCCCGGGAGCATGGATTCAGGCTTGTACAGGCTTCCTCCCATGCTCCCGGAAAGAACACGACGGATATTGCACTGGTCATAGACGCGATGGATATTCTTCGTGACGGGCGGGCGGACTGTTTCTGTCTGGTAGCCAGTGACGGTGATTACAGCCTGCTTGCCCAACGGATACGGGAAGCCGGATTGAAGGTGCTGGGATATGGGGAGGGCAAGACTCCCGTATCGCTGGTACGGTCCTGTTCCGTGTTCCTGTATGCCGACCGGAAGGAAAACAAGGTTTCGGACAATACTCCCGAATTCTTTATCCGAAGGGACATGGAGTATTTTGACAAGGCTTTTGAGCAAGCGGCTGACGGCAAAGGGGAGGTGTCCCTTTCGCTGATCGGCGGCGCATTGAAAAAAATGATGCCCAAATTCAAGGTCAGGAGATATGGATGCAAGACATTGGGCAAACTTTATGAAAGGCTGGACCGGTACGAGCTGGTCATGACAGACAAGGGAGTGGCAAGTGCCGTGCGGCTGAAAGGCTGAACCGCACGGCGGGAATAATCAGGAATCGTCAGTTTTCTTTTATGCATCCTTACCATGCATAAAAGAAAACTGACGTTTATTGTCTATATCGGAATGGGATTTATCCGTAGTGTATCGAGATTGAGATAGGCTCCCCGGTAGAATGTCCTTCCTTCCCTGAGCATACGCCACAGGATGTCGCAGCCGGTTTGTGCCAGTATGGAATTGATGAAAAGGTCCTGCTTCTGCAAGGCTTCCGCCAGCGAGCAGCTCGGCCCCGAATCCTTTTCCTTGATGGTGGAGTAGCGTACCTCTTCGGTAATGACATTCATGCGGGGAACGGGCAGGTATTCGTTGGATACGGGCTGGAGAATCTTGCCACGGATGTTCCCTATCAGAACCTGTCCGGTGGTCCGGGCATTGCCGAAGTCCATCCAGTATATGGGCGCCCGCTCGTTGTTGGAAGTGTGTTCCCGGTGTTTCTTCAGGAACCGCCAGAGGTTCATCCGGGAGCGGATGTTGTCGGTGCAGGTGACGATGATGTTCGCCAGGGCGGGTTCTTCCCGGTCTGCGGAGGCTTTCAGCGGATAACGCTGCCCCTTTGCCTCCCACGAGAAGCCGAAAAAACGGTTGATGCGGGTCACAAGTGCCGTAGCCTTGTTCAATCCGAGTTCCGATCCGCTGAACAGCTGGCGTCCGATGTTCGCTTCCGTGACGGTATCGGGGTCGAAGACCGTCACGTGCAGTCCCGGATGTCCGAGTGCCTGCAATGCCACGCTCATCCGCGCCAGGCCGGTGGCCACCTGTGAGCCTGTTCCGCCCGCACCGATTACGAAGACGGTCACGGGATGGTAGGGATTGAGCAGGTACCTGTCTGTATAATGAATCTTTTTCATGCCAGTAAGTCTTTAAGTTGTTTGTTCATGGGGTTCAGTTCGTTCTCGTCAAACGGATTGGCGCGTGCCTTTTCCGTTACCGAGACCAGGTTGCTTTCAGTCGGATTCCTGTTTCCTCCCAGATGGGAGAACTCGCTGAGCCAGAAACGTTTTTCCCAATACTCGAGGAGTTTTGAGAAAGTCATGTCTTCCGGGGGAGTCAACGCGGCGTTTCCCAGACAGACACTGCTGCCCGTGACATTGAAGAAAGGGGCGAGGAAAAGCGGGCTGTTTTCCGCCGGTTTTTCCCCCTTGTAGGAGAAAATGTCCAGCCTGTCACCGGAAACCTTGTAGATCACGCCGGGCACATGGAATGTCCCATCAGGAATATTCAGGCTTCCGGCAAAGAACATCTGCCGTTTTCCCGGAGGATTGTACCAGATGTACCTTTCGTGCCCCTTTCGGGTATCACACCACAGCATGTTGGCGGGGATTTTCCCGTGCGGCACGTTCCGCCGGTCATCCGTATAGGATTCCACCAGGGAGTCCATGAACTCATAGGTGACGGGCATGGCAGCCTCCATCCTGCCCCTGTCATTGATGGGACGCAGTTCGAGGTAATGCATTCCGCTCCCATAGCGGTTCTCATGGTATTCATACGCGATCAGTGCCGCCTTGGGCACCATCACTTGTTGCAATTTATTGGTCAGTTCATTCATATCGTTCATTTTAGAAGTTGTCAGCTATATGTCTTGTAAAACGTGCCAGCCATTTTGAAAGCCTTTCCGGGTAGTCGTCCATTTGGAAGAGACAGTCCGTTTCCGGTGTCAGGAACCTGTATGTGACCGGGGTAAGGGCATAAGTCTCCTGGTAGTCCGAGTTCATGAACCCTTTCATGCATTCAGCCAGCGTGTCATCGGTAGAGTAGACCAGCATGACCTGGCTTTCCATTCCCACCGGGTAAAAATCACGCTCCTCCTCATACGCCCAATCGTACAGGTAGTCTGTGAGGTTCGGGCTTTCCGGGGTAATCAGTGCCATGCCCTCCCTTATCAGTTCCAGCAGTTTTTGCTCCTTCCCCTTTTTTGCCCGGTAATTCCGTACTGCCTCTTCCAGAGAGTTACAGAACGGTTTTCCCGACATCCGTTTGAGAGCTTCTGCCCGTTTCCCGGACTGGTAGGAATCCGCCAGCCGCCTGTTCGCCCTGATCTCTTTCGGGGAGGCGTCGGAATCCCGGTTTTCCCAGTCTTCCAGTTCCTCTATGGCAAAATCATAGCAAAACGCCTCGGTGACATTGCAGACTCCGTGATGCCGGACGAATTGCCGGACGAACTCCCTGACAATGTTCCTCAATGATACGGGAAGCCGTTCCGTAAAGTCGATGGGAATCCAGAACAATGCGGGTTCCGGCCAGTCGTGGTATCGGAACAGGCAGAAGTGGAGCCTTCCGTCTTTCTCTTCCAGATTGACACACTCCGGCACGTTCTCTTCCATAACCTTGTGCAGTTCGATGATTTTCAGACGGGGGCTGCCCCCTTTCCTGTATCGGAAAGGGAGCTTTATACCCATAAGTCCGGCATAGTTCAATGCCGATTGATAGAGATAATTGAAATTATCCGGTGTCGTGAGATTGACCAGGGAACCGTCATGTTCGTATTTATGCCAGAAATCCGGTGCGAAAGGAGTGATTCTGCCGGTCAGAAAAGCATTGTGCCTCCCGGTGGCGGCAGTATCCTTCTTTTTTGTCCCGAGATTCCTCTTCGGATGTCTGATGCGCCGATCGAGCGGATAATGAGTCCCGCCAGATTTTCCTTGGCTGATTCTGATAGCTGTCTGCATGGTTTGTCCTCCTTTTTCTTTCTCTTGCCCATACGCTTATCCTTTCACTCCGATGGTTGTCTTGAAGCGGTAGACCGCCTTGTCCTCCTCCCATTCCGGCCCGTGAACGGTCGCCGTTGTCAGTTCGGGATAGGTCATGGAGTAGAAGTCCATCACCTCGTTTACGGACAGGCTGCTGTCCGGATCGCTCAATACCAGTTCCTTGGAGTCCTTCTTGAATTTGAAAATTCTCTGTAATCCTTTGATTTCAAGTGCCATAATTTTTCTATTTTATAAGGTTCAACAATATACCATGTCCATTTGTGCCATGTCCGTCATGCGGCATTCCTTCGGGAAGTCCGGATATTCTGCGTACGGGTCTTCCCTGAGCATTTCCCGGTCATCCTCGCAGTCCTTGTCGAAGTTGTACATTACAGCCTCCTGCACCGGTGCATACTGTGACGGAGCCGGTTGCATCCATTGCTTTCCGTCTATCTGCGGTTGCGGCATCTGTACCGGTTGATGGAACTGGATACCTTGCGGTTGTGGAACCGGTTGCGGTTGTGGTGCAGGCTGCGCGTATTGTACGGGCTGCGTTTGCGGCTGTCCGGGATATACTGCCGGTTGAGGCGTTTGCGGTTGTGAGACGGGTTGCGGAACCGGAGACGGCTGCTCGGGCAAGAACATCGGGATTTGCTCTCCGCTCCGGTATTGCGGTGCCGGGGCTGCCGCCGGTTGCGATGCCGTTTGTTGTGGAGCCGGCTGCGGCTTGGGTATTGGCGGTTGTTCCATACCGAACAGGCTTCCCTCCGATGCCTTTTTCTGCACTTCCGCCATTTTATCGTCGATTTCCGCTTGCTTGTCCGGAAGTGCCAGCACCTTTGCCTGCTTGAGCCATGTCAACGCTTCGGAATAGCGTTTGCCGGTCATGGCATCCTCCGCCTTCTTAAGCAATTTTTCCATCTTTTCCCGTTTCTCGCGGACCTCTTTGGACTCTTTCTCCACCGCAGACCTGGCGGCTTTGCTTTGTGAGGCCGCCTGTTCCGCCTGCTTCTCGAACGTTTCCAGGTTGGTAAGGATGCCCTGCGCTTTCTGTAAAGGTGTGCCGACAGCCTGCAGGAAGCCTGCGTCCAGCTCTTCCGGCGTGCCGTTCAGGATGAGCGGAACGATGCGTTCCCCATCCTTTACTCCTGACCGTCTGGGAACAACGGCCACCGTCAGGTTGTTGTTTACTCGTCTGATGTTGATGCTCAGGTCTGTGCCTGCCGTAATCATTTGGTTGATTGCTTGAAAAAACATAATGGTAAAATTTAAAATGTTATACATAAGTTTCCTTGAAAAAATCCTTCAGGATTCTCTGCCTGTCCGGATTCGAGGCGATGCCTTTCAAGGGCTCCAGATAGTAGCCGATACGTTTCGGTCCGTCCGTCGTATCGGGAATCCGTCTTTTTACAGGTCTCACACGGTTTGTGGCCGGCCATGCAGCCGGCATGACCGGAGCCGACGGGGTAAATGTAAAAGTTCTCATATCTTCAGCATTTAATGATTATACAAGCATGCCCATGGCAATCAGGACAAGGATTGTTTTCAGGATGAAGGTGAATGTCCTGAAGATAAGACTGACCAGAGTTCCCGACAAAAGGAACAGGACGAGCAGATACACGGGAATGATACCTTTGCTGTAGAGCAGGCATATTCCTGCAAGCAGAACCAGTGAGACCACTTGTTTGCAGATGTTTTCGATGAGTTGCAGTTTCATGTCTTTAATTTTTTAAGAATGAATAAATAATCCCATCGGGATATGTTTTCCCGATTTTATAGGCCTCCGGCCCTTGGATTGCCTTTTTGCGCAAGGCTTGGCAAAAGAAAATACCGCAGCGAAGCGAGGATGATTTTCTTTTAGCCAACCAGCCCCCAAGGGGGGCCGCCTTGTGGCAAAAACGAGGCAATCCAAGACCTTTGCCGCTTAAAAGCGGAAAACGTATCTTGCACATATAAAAAAAGAGGCACGGACCCTAGTCCGCACCTCTCTTGTACCCTGACATGCCGGCAACCGCTTACATGGAGCCATGTGGCCGGGCTTCTTCCGGATGGTTCCGGAATATCTCTCCGGTCACCTCATTTACCGTTTCCAGCACGCCGTCCAGAAACTCCTTCTGCGTGAGCTCCCCCCGCTCTATGCGTACCAGTTCCGTTTCCCAACCGGAGGTGAGGGAGGCTTCCGCCACTTTCATTCCACGTACCGTCTCATATAAAAGAAGGCCTTTGGGGGTCGGGATGATGTACCTGCCCGAATAGCGGATGTATTTGCGGTCCAGAAGCGTACGGATGATGTTCGTACGTGTGGATACGGTTCCCAGTCCGGCCTTGTCCATATAGTCCGTCAATTCCTCGTCCGTATAGGGGGAAACAGGCAGGGATTTCCTGTGTATGAGGCTGCATCCCGCCACCGGCAGCGTCTCCTCCCGCAAAAGTTCAGGTGGAACGGGGCAGAGGACACAGTTTTCTGAAACAAGGTGTTCCCTCTGGAAGACACCGAGCCATCCCGTTTCCAGGATACGGTATGTACGGATTCGGAACTTGCGTGCGGCGCATACCGTTTCAACCGTTGTGTATTCCACCTTACACGGTGGCATGAACGTTTCCAGCATCCTGCCGACAATGAGCGTGTAAACCAGCCTTTCCTCCCTGTCCAGCTCGCCGGGCTGTACGCCGGTGATGACAATGGCATGGTGCTCCGCCGTATCCTGTGTCCCGGTCATACCTTTCCTTGCCGTAAGGTCAACCATACCGGCATATTGGCGGAAATCCTTGCCGGACAGCAACTTTTCCATAACCGGAGGTAACATGTCATACACATCCCGGGGCAGCAGGCGGCTGGAAGTGCGCGGACAGGAGATCAGTTTTTTCTCGTACAGGCTCTGGGTGATTTCCTGTACCCGTATGGCCGTCAGGTTATGGTAACGGTTCGCATCTTTCTGAAGCTCGGTCAGGTTATAAAGGGCCGGCGCGCCGATTTCCTCTGTCCGGCTGCCGACAGCCGTGACACGTGCATACCCTGCCGCCTTGCAGTCCTCGTACAGTTCCAGGGCGTCCCGGCGGTTCCCCAAGTCTTCCACGTGGCGCATCTTCATTATTTTCCCGTTCTTGCAGAGGCTGATGAACACGGGCCAGCTGTCAGCGGGAATGTGGTTCTCCCTCTCCCGGTACCGTCCGCTTATGGCCGCCAGTACAGGGGTCTGCACCCTGCCCAGCGAATTGTTTCCGAAGCCTACCGCCTTGCAGACGGCATAGCTTGAATTGACCCCCAGAAGCCAGTCGGCCTTGTTGCGGCTGTCTGCCGCCAGGAACAAGTTGTCGAACAGGGCGCATGGGCGGAGGTTTTCCATGCCTCTGGTGATGGCCTCGTCCGTCAGGGATGAGATCCACAGGCGGAGGCAGGGTTGCTTGCATCCCAGAAAGCGGTAAAGATACCGGAACAGCATTTCCCCCTCACGGGAAGCGTCGGTTGCCGCAATGATGGTGTCGCACGCGTCGAACACCTTGGCTATCACCTTCAACTGGAGTACCGCATTGATATCGGGATTCCATCCCGTATCCGTCTTGACGTGCCTTACCGTCAGGAAAGGAGGGGGCAGCAGGGGGAAGTCCTCCCGCTCCACCCATGACGTACCGGAATCTTTCGGCATCGCCAGGGAAAGCATGTTGCCGTATGTCCATGTCACCATGTATCCGTTTCCGGTCATGTATCCGTTCTCTTTTCTGTCTGCTCCCAGAACTCTTGCTATCTCTCTGCCCACATTGGGCTTGTCAGTCACTATCGCTATCATATTCTTTTTCTTTTTGATGTTCCGTGCCGTTTCTGGCGGCACGGAACGTGGGTTAAACCTGTTGTTTCCCGGTTAAATTTCCGGTGTCTCCTTCTGACGGAGACCGTTTATTTCCATGACCGGTCTGCCGTTGCCGTCAGGTACCAGCTTCAGCGTGGCGTCCATCGTCAGGCTGATGACCGGTGTGCGGAGTTTCAACGGGGCGATTTCCGTTTCCTTGCCTTGCAGCAACAGTTCCATGTCACCGCTGGTTTCCAGTTGTTTTTTACTGATGCCGGCGGCCTCCAGACCGTTCCAGTCAATGTCTTCCGCCTTATAGATGTGGCGGGCATTCTGATTCGTATTCATACGATTCGGGGATTTTAGGTTTGTGTAATTCGTTCTGTTTCCCTTTGGTCGGGTTATACCGCCTGTGAAGCGCCTTTCTTCTGTTCCTGCTGCTGCCCCTGTGCGGTCTCCGTCTGTGCGGCACGACGGGAAGTATCCCGGCGGATATCCGGATTCTCCTGGAAATATTGCAACTGTCCTGAATAGGGGTTGACTTTCAGGTAGGAGCTGAAGGACTGCCCGTTGTTTTTCAGCCCTTCGACAAGGATGGTCTTTCCATCCTGAAGGTTCGCCCTTTCCTGTGCCGTGAACACATGACCGTAAACCTCCGCCGGGATGCGTGGCGCCTGCTGCTCGTTGAACCCGTCCGGCGTGCGTGAATACATCGTCCTTCCGGTATTCATGTCCAGTTTGACAAACGAGGAGAATTCCTCTCCCGTACGTCCGATCATGTTTTCCAGATAGACCGCCTGTCCCTTGCGCAGGGTTTCCTTGTCCTCGGGTGTCAACTGCACATTGCATATTTCCTTGGGGATATAGATCTCCCCCGTTTCCGGGTTGTGGCGGGTGTAGTTCGGGCGTCCCGTTGTCTGGTCTATCGTGACAAATGAGGAGAATGTCCCGTTTCTGTTCTTGAACTTCATGTCCTCCACCAGGATGGTATGCCCCTCGCTGAGCATCTTTATCTGGGTGGGCGAGAGCGGCACGCCCCCGATGGAACGCTCGTTGAAAATCTGGTTTTTCGGGAAGATGAACTCCAGCCCCCTGCGCTCGGCGCTGTACTGGAGCGTGGCGTCGAACCCCTTTCCCGCCTTGGAGGTCATGCCCTCCACCTTGACGGGCTGTCCCTCCTTCAGCAACCTGATTTCCTCGTCCGTAAGCCTTACCCCGCTCACTTCCTGCGGGATGTAGACATGCTCCTGGCGGACAGCGACCAGCTCGTTGGTGTTCTTGTCGATGGAGATCAGGCAGGGGGTATATTCACTGCCACGCAGGTTGAGTTCCGCCACACGCCCCATGTTGCCGCTCTCACGCAGGTTCTTCTTGTCCTCCTCGCTGAAGTTGAATCCGAAATAAGGGCGTTCCAACTGCGGCTCCTTGCGTATGCCGTGAATGGCCAGTCCCACCTGTCCATCCTGTTGCGGGATGAGTGAGAGCCTTGCATCCAGTTTGGCTGTCAGCAAACCGGAAAGATGGATTGTCAGGGGCACCAGCTTGTTGGTCTTGTAGCCCTTCAGCATGGAATCAAGGAGTCCCTGCTGTTCCAGCGAAGCCTTTGAGATTCCGACCTTTTCCAACTCCTCCCAGTTGACCATGTTCTCATTATACCGGTAATGCGGTCCTTGCGACTCCTGCGCTGCCTGTTGAGCCTGGGGCTGCTGCTGTTGCTGTGCCGCCTGCTGTACTTCGCTCTGTTGCAGGGGTTCCTGCGGTTGTGTCTCTTTGTCTGCCATAGCTGTTGTTTCTTTTTGGTTTACACTTTGTTCCTTCTTGTTTTCTCTCGGACGGATTTCGTAGCGTTTGAGGAACTCCTTCACTGCGTCCGTCTTTTTCCCTTCCGCCAGGTCCTTGATGGCCTGCTTGTTCATCTTGTAGTCGTGGAAGGTCATGCGGAGCAGGCGGAAATGGGTAGGTTCCTTGAGCTGGCTCCAGAAATTCTTGATGAAATTTTCGAGAATGCTCGAATTCTTGTCGAATTTCAGGAATGAGTTCTCATTCTTCTCGTCCGCCGGGACCGTTTTCGCTTTCCCGTCCTTATCAATCTCGCTGACCACCTGCACACCATTTTTCGGGTCGCTCTTGTTATGGACCAGCATCAGTTCGGTGATTTGTTCCACCGGAAGTGCATCATTCTTAGCCTTCGGTTTTCGGGTCCGTTTAGGCTTTTCGTTCAGGTTTTTTTCCTGTGCCATACATTTTCCTTTTAGGGGTTAATAAATTGCTTTGACGCTTCAAATGTATAGGCTAAATTTGAATAAAACGCTGATTTTCAAAAAGGTGTCATCAGATGTCATCAAATGTCATCATATGTCCGAAAAAGTGGTTTTCAGATGAGGGTGGAATGTCGGCGAACAGGGGGAAAGCCGGGCAAAAAGAAATATGCGACAAGAAAAAAGAGAAGCGGTATGTATGGCAGGAGAAGGAGCAGGCGGAACAAACAATGCGGAACCATGCAGAGCGGAGGGAGCTGAAGCCCCCTGTCTTCTCATGGCTTCTTTTATTTTTGCGAAAAGATTCTTGTGAGACCTATACCCCGAACGGTACATGTGGGATTTCGTGGGGGATGAGATATGCCTTCCTCAATATCCGATATTTTTTATCCATGCGTCACGTCGGTCGCAGTTTGCCCCTGTAATCGTTTCTCAAATCGAATTTGGATTGCCGCCGCATTCTTTTTCGTGAAAATTTTCCACGGCGAAGCCGCAAGGAAAATTTTCACGAAAAAAGTGTAGGAAATGCGGCTGGCAAGACAAATTCGATTTTCCTTTGATGAAGGGGGAAACTGTTCTGGCAATATCCATCCGCCTGTCCTCTTAACATATTATTTGCTAATACCATGTATGCTCATTTTTTTATAAAGGGTGGGGCGGCTTATTCCCAGCAACGCCGCCGCTTGTGTCAGGTTTCCTTTGGATATGGATATTGCCGTCTTGATTTGTTCAATGTTCCTTTTCTCGTCTTTCTGCAAACATCTGTCTATCCTCAAATCCGCAACTAAGCTCTTCAGCGTCCTTCTTGCGTCTAAACGTCCTCTC
>OOCK01001117.1_pt1 | contig 13124 bp, 5 predicted proteins | sample 1670951 | NCBI WGS metagenome assembly OOCK01 (sample SAMN06348107, study PRJEB24527) | human gut metagenome | biome: human gut; feature: ankylosing spondylitis patient; material: feces | host: Homo sapiens | place: China | collected 2015-10
CGGACGGAGATTTTGTGTTCGAAAGAGGTCGAACCGACGTAGTCGTCGTCGATATGCCAGAACAGCACGGCATTGCGGTCGCGGTGCACGGCCGTAAAGACAAGGCTTTGCTGCTCCCCTTCGAGCGACCTCGGGGCGACCAGCACACGCCCCGGCTGCGGATAGATGATGTCGATGGGGTTGTTTTCGGCTTGGTTACCCGGCAGGCCGGGATGCAGCGGGGGCAGCGGACGGTAGTCGGGATGCTGCCGGCGGTAATACCACTCCTGCGCAGGCGGGAGGATAAACATCGGCATGCGGACGATCCTGGCCGGGTCGTAGCAATCCGCCGTCACACGGTATTTCAGGTCGGCGCTCAGGTTGACGATCCGGTGGTAGGGGCACACCTCCCCGACGGCGGCTGCACGGGGAATCATCACCGTATCGCGGTCGGGACAGATATGCGAAGCCAGATAGCCGCTCTGGCGGCAGACCACAGCGGGTTCCAGGTCGCCGACGGGCTCCGCGAACCACTCCCCTTTGGGCAGCAGGCCGAAGACCTCGAACAGGACAGGCGCGGCATACCCCACGCCCGTCATCAGCGGGCGCCCCTCACCCGTGCAGTTCCCGACCCAGACCCCGACGGCATAGTCCGGGGTCATACCTACGGCCCACGCATCGCGGTTGCCGTAGCTGGTACCCGTCTTCCAGCCGATCTTCTTCGACGACGAGAAATACTGCCATTCGCCCTCCTCCTCAGGACGGGCCACGTGGCTTATCGAATTGGCCATCAGCCATATCGCGCCCCGCGAGAGGGGAATATCCCCGGCATCGACCTCCGTGCCGCCGCCGGGGTCGTAATGCGGGGTGCGTATCGTCTGCCGGCCGTTGAGTTTGGCCGCCATCTTCATGTAGGCCGAGGTCAGATCCCACAACGAAATCTCTGCGCCGCCCAGAATCAGCGAAAGCCCGTAGTGGCCGGCGCTGCGGTTGATCGTCCCGAAGCCCAGGGCACGCACCAGCGCGAGGAAATTCTCCCGCCCGTACTTGTCGAGCATCCTCACCGAAGGGACGTTGAGCGAACGCTCGACCACCCGGTTGGCAGGCACCGCCCCGTCGAAGGTTCGGTTGTAATTATGGGGTGTGAAGTCCCTGTAATAGGTCGGCACGTCGGGGAAAAGCATCGCGGGCAATGCCGTCCCGTTGTCCAGCATCGCAGCGTAGAGCAGGGGCTTGAGCACGCTGCCGCTGCTGCGCGGGGCGGGAATCACATCGACGCTCGTACCCTCGGTGCGGTCGGCGGGGTCGTACACGTTCCCTACGTAGGCAAGCACTTCGCCGCTCCCCACGTCCATGACGACGATGGCCATGTTGTTGATCTTATTACCCCGGTAACGCTTGTTGTAACGCCGGGCGAGGTCGTTGACCCGGCTTTGCAGGTCGTAGTCGAGCGTCGAGCGGAGCGACCCTTCGCGCATTTTACCCAGCAGGTACATCGCCTCCATCGGCATCGGTTCTGGGGCGTCGGGCAGATGCTCCTGTTTGGCGAGGGCGCATGTCAGCGAGTCGATACGGCCGTCGTGCCAAATCCGGTCGAGCAGCCCGTCGCGTTTCTCCCGCAGCCGTTCGCGGTTGCGGCGGATATGGATCAGCGAAGGGGAGTTGGGCAACACGGCGAGCATGGCGCATTCGGCCCACGAAAGCTGTGCCGCACTGCGGCCGAAATAGTACCACGCGGCACTTTCCAGCCCGACCACATTACCTCCGAAAGGCGCATGAGAGGCATAGAGGGCCAGGATTTCATCCTTGCTGCAACGCAGTTCGAGGCGCGTGGCGAGCACCATCTCGACGAACTTTTCCCGGAACGTGCGGGGTTTCCCGCCGCGGCTCAGGCGAATGGTCTGCATGGTGAGCGTGCTCGCCCCGCTCGTGATCCGCCCGGCCGCAAGGTTCTGCCCCACGGCACGCCCCAGCGCCAGCGGATCCACCCCGAAATGGCGGTAAAAACGCTTGTCCTCGTAGGTCGTGATAGCGACCCGGAACTTTTCGGGGACGCTGTCCGTGGGAAAGAAACGCCACTGGCCGTCGGAGGCGACCTTGGCCGACATCAGGCGGCCGTCGCGGCTCCACACGGTGGCTGAGAAAGGCTCGTCGAAAAGCGTCCGGGGCAGGATGACGCAATACCCCGCGGCGAGCATGGCAACGACCAGCATCGCGAAAAAACATATTCTCTTTTTGGCCGGTTTTTTTGCCATATTTTTACGTATCTTTGGCAAAGTTACCAAAAAACCCAATATTATGAAAACAACATGCCATGCTTTGTTTGCGCTGACCGCCCTGCTCATCGCCTCGTGCAGCAAGCAGACATCCGACATCATCGAATGGTCGACAAACGGAGTGACGGGTGTCAGGATGCCGCTCCACGTGACGTTCGTCGAAAACGTGCAAGTCGAGGAAAGCGCCATGCAGGATGCCATATCGATCTCCCCGGCCGTCGGTTTCGACGCCTACCTGTCGGGGATGCGCATGATCCGCATCGTCCCCAAATCCCCGCTGCAATACGACACGCAGTACAAGGTGGCTATCGACGCCGCGAAACTCACCGGCCGGCAGCACAAAGGCATCGCAGAATTCAGGTTTGCGACCCCCAAACTGCGGTTTACCTACAACGACAGCTGGCTGCAGCAGAACGACGAGATGACCGGCTATGTGCTCATCGGCGAGATCGTCTCTTCGGACTATGCCGACGGCAGCTACATGGAACGGAACCTCAAAATAAGCGGCACGACGGGTACCGACGTCAAATGGACGCATTCGGAAGACGGGCTCACGCACCGATACACCGTGGGCAACATCGTCCCGCGGGGCGATGAGGGCTATACGCTGACGCTCGATTTCAATTACGACGAAAAGCAGACCCTCCAGGTGGAAGTCCCCCGCAAGGACGAATACGCGGTCATCGACCACAGCGTGAATCCGGATCCGCTCGCCATCGTAGTCACCTTCTCCGAACCCATCCGGCAGAACCAGGATCTGAAAAACCTGATCCGCTTCGACACCAAGTTCCGGACTTCGGTCGACAAAAACAGGCTCTACATCTACCCCGAAGCACGCCCCTCGGGAGCACATAGTGTCACGATCGGCCGCGACGTAGTGAGCAAGAACGGGCAGAAGCTCAAGGAGAGCTATTCGTTCATGGCCACGCTGCCGTCGCGTACCCCCTCGATCCGCTTCACGGGCAAAGGCTCGATCCTTCCCTCGTCGAACGACATGTCGCTGCTGTTCGAGGCGGTGAATTACCAGAAAGCCCGGGTGCGGGTACGAAAGATATTCGCCAACAACCTGCTGCAATTCTTCCAGCAGAACTACTACGACGACCAGTACTATTCATCCATGGATTACGTGTCGCGCGTCGTCCGCGACACGACCATCGACCTGGGGGCCAAGTCTTCGACCAGGCTCGACCAGGGCAACACCTATTCGCTCGACCTCAGCCGCCTGATCACCGACAGCCGCAAGTCGATGTACCTGCTCGAAATCCGGGGTGTCGACCCGCTTACGCCCGTCGACGACGAATACGACTACGACTATTATTTCGGGGATTACAGGACCTACAAGGAGCGGTCGAAAGTGGTCGTGCAGTCCGACATCGGCCTCATCTGCAAGAGCAGCGGCAGCGACCAGTACGTCGTCTACACGACCGACCTGGTCTCCGCCCGCCCCAAAGGGGGCTGCAAAGTCAGGACCTACGACCGGCAGAACCAGATGCTGGCCGAAGCGAGCACCGATTCCGAAGGGCGGGCCGTGCTGAGGACGAAGGACGAACCTTACATCGTCACGGCCGAAGCCGGAGGGGACGTCACCTTCGTGAAGGTAGAACCGGGCACGGCCCTGTCGCTGAGTAATTTCGACGTGGGCGGCACGGCAAATCCCAAGGGGATAAAAGGCTATATCTTCGGCGAACGCGGCGTATGGCGCCCGGGCGACGACATACACCTCACGTTCATCGTCACCTCGGATAATCCGCTGCCCGAAAGCCACCCGGCATCGCTGGAATTCTTCAACCCGAACGGGCAGCTGGTGCAGTCGCTCGTAAACAACAGCTCCTCGGACGGCATCTACACGTTCAGCCTGGGGACGACGCCGGCGTCGCCGACAGGGCTATGGCGGGCCAAGATCACCTTCGGCGGCGCACAGTTCGAAAAATCCGTCCGGGTGGACGCGATCAAGCCCAACCGGATGAAAATCGAGCTAAAACTCGGGGACGGGCAACTGGTCGACGCCGCGCATTTCACGGGCAGCCTGACCGCCCGGTGGCTGCACGGCACCCCTGCGGCCGACGCCAAGGCGGTGCTCCAGGCACAGTTGTCGCAAATTGCCACACGCTTCAAGGGCTACGAGGGCTATTCGTTCGACGACGCCTCGAAATACTTTGGCACCGAGGAGCGGGAAATCGTCACCGGCACCACCGACGCCCAAGGGTCACTGGCACTTTCGACCGACGAGCTCTCCTCGCTGGAGGGGTTGAGCCCCGGTATGCTGAGCGGCAGATTCACGGTAAAGGTCTTCGAAAAGAGCGGCGACTTCAGCGTCGACCAGCAGGTTGCGACCATATCGCCCTATGACACCTACTTCGGGATCGGAGTCGCCACCCAGAAAAGCGACTGGGGCGACGAATACCTCGACAGCAGGAAGGAGCATATCATAAAGGTCGTGATGCTCGACTCGAAGGGCAAGCCCGAACCCGGCAGCGAAAACGTGCTCGTATCGGTCTACAAAATGGATTCCTACTGGTGGTGGGACGCCTCAACGCCCAATTCCCAGGCGCACTACGCCAAAAATGCGCTCAATTCGAATTACAAGACCCTCCAGGCAACCCTTTCGAACGGCACGGGACAGGCCACGATGCGCTGGAGCACGGGCGATTACGGCTATTACATGATCCGCGTCACGAGCCCGAACCGGGCACACTCGGCGACCCGGATCGTATGCGTGTCCTCGTCCGACTGGCGGGGCGACGTCACTTCGGTGACGGATGCCGCCACGCGGCTCGCCCTCACCCGCGACAAAGCCAAATACGTCCCGGGGGACAAGGCCAGGGTCACCATCCCCTCGTCGCCGGGCGCACGGGCGCTGGTCGGCATCGAAAGCGGCAGCGTCGTGCGGGAAAGCTTCTGGGTGGAGTGCACCGGCAAGCAAACCGACATCGAAATCCCCGTCAAGGAGGGGATGGCCCCCAACATCTATGTCTCGGTAACACTCGTCCAGCCCCACAACTCGACGCTCAACGACGCACCGATCCGCCTGTTCGGCGTAACGCGGCTCGACGTCGAGGATGCCGCGCGAAGGCTCACCCCCGTGGTCGAGATGCCCGAAACAGTAAAACCCGAATCGGAGGTGACGATAAAAGTCCGGGAGAAAAACGGCCGGAAAATGAGCTACGTGCTGGCGCTCGTCGACGAGGGACTGCTGGGGCTGACACGCTTCAAGACCCCCGATCCCTACGGTTATTTCAACGCGACCGAGGCACTGGGCGTCCGCACGTGGGACATGTTCGACTATGTCATCGGCGCCTACGGCGGCAGGATCGAACAGATGTTCGCCATCGGCGGCGACGCCGAGCAGCCGAACACGGGGGCGCTCAAGGCACAGCGGTTCAAGCCCGTCGTACGGTTCATCGACGCACAGAAACTGGGCACCGGGAAGACGAACACGCACAAAATCACGCTTCCGCCCTACTTCGGCGAGGTTCGGGTGATGGTCATCGCCTCGAACGGCCGGGCGTTCGGCGCCGCGGAGAAGGATGTCGCGGTGAAAAAACCGCTGCTGGTGCAGGCCACCATGCCCCGCGTAGTTTCCACCGACGAAGAGGTCGAGGTTCCGGTCACGGTCTTTGCCCTCGAAGACGGGGTCGGGAAAGTCGACGTGAAAATCGCCGCGAACGAATCGTTCTCGCCCGTCGGGCCGTCCAGCAAGAGCATCACGCTCGGCCGGAGCGGCGAGGAGGTCGTATCGTTCCGCCTGAAGGTCAACAAGCGAACCGGCATCGGGAAGGTACGGGTCACGGCTGCGTCGTCGGGCGACAGCTCCGCGTCGGAAATCGAGCTGGACGTCCGGGAACCGAACCCCTATGTGACCCTGTCGAAGGACTATGTCATCGACCCGGGCAAGACAATGGCGGTAAAACCGCTCAAGGAGAACGGCAAGGCGAAGCTGGAACTTTCGTCGATCCCGCCCATAGACCTTTCTCGGCGCCTCGAATACCTGGTGAGATATCCCCACGGCTGCATCGAGCAGATCACCTCGGGCGCCTTCCCGCAACTCTACCTGCCTTCGGTCGTGGAGTGCGACGCGAACATGTTGCAGGACATCGACCGCAACGTCAAGAGCGTGCTTTCGCGCCTGGGCAGCTACCAGCTCTCCGACGGCGCATTCGCCTACTGGAGCGGCAATACGTCGAGATCAGAATGGGGGACGGTTTACGCGACGCACTTCCTGATCGAGGCTGCGAAACACGGCTACGGCGTGGACAGGGCGATGCTCGACCGGGCGCTCAAATACCTGCGCAGCAACCCCTCGGACTACTACCTGACCCAGGCCTATACCCAGTATGTGCTGGCGCTGAACGGGACTCCGACCCGGGGTGCCATGAACCAGCTCCGGGAAAAGGCCGCCTCGCTAAGTAGCGACGCCAAGTGGCTGCTGGCGGCGGCATACGCTTTGGACGGCAACAGGAAAGTCGCCGAAGGGCTGATCTCGCTCTGCGTGGACAACGCGGAAAAGGCCAACCCCTACGACGGCACCTACAACAGCGACGAACGCCGGATGTCGATCTCGCTCATGACGCTCACGATACTCGGACGCCGCGAAGAGGCTTTCCGCATGGCGCTGAAGATGTCGGACATCCTCAAGAAGGACAGGTGGCTCAGCACCCAGTCGACGGCATGGATGCTCAGCACCCTTTCCAATTTCGCCGTAGCGGGACAGAACGGCATCGACGCCACTGCGGGCAGGGAGCTCGTCAAGACCGACAAATCCATCGCGAGCATGCCCCTGGCCGCACCGACCGAGGTGAGGAACAATGGTTCGGGCAGCCTCTATGCGGTCGTCAGCCAGAGTTATACCCCCGGCAAGGGCGAGGAAACCGAAGCTGCGAACGGCATCCGGATCGACGTGCGTTACACGAATATGGACGGTGCCGCCATCGACCCGGCCTCGATCCGGGTATCGACCGATTTCTACGCCATCGTGACCGTCTCTAACACCAGCGGCCACGAACGGTACGCCGACCTTGCGCTGACCCACATCTTCCCGGCAGGATGGGAGATCACCTCCGAACGGGACTTGTCGTCGCTCACCTACCAGGATATCCGCGACGACCGGGTGCTGAGCTACTTCGACCTGAGCCGGGGCGAAAGCAAGGAGATCCCCGTCAAGCTGACGGCAACCTACAAGGGGCGCTACTACCTGCCTTCGGTCTACTGCGAAGCGATGTACGACAACGCCGTCCGCGCCCTGAAAAAGGGACAGTGGGTCGAGGTGGTCGATTAATGCCGCTTCGTCAGCCGGGAAAACACAGCGCAACCGGCAACAGGTTCCGGCAACACCTGAAAATATTATGGCAAAACGGCTTCGGGCATCCGGAGCCGTTTTTATTTCCGGATTCGTACTCCCGGAGGGAAAACGCCGCTAAATTCGGGTATAAGAGGCACTTTCCTCCGGTAAAATAGGAATTTGGAAAATATTTTTAATATATTTGTTGCCAAGGTTAGTTAGATTAGTCATATTATGTGCGAGAAACTGTTTATTTTCGACACCACGCTCCGTGATGGCGAGCAGGTGCCGGGCTGCCAATTGAACACCACCGAGAAGATCGAAGTCGCCAAGTTGCTGGAAAGCCTCGGCGTGGACGTCATCGAAGCGGGGTTCCCGATTTCCAGCCCCGGAGACTTCAACTCCGTACTCGAGATTTCGAAGGCCGTTTCGGCCCCGACGATTTGTGCGCTGACCCGCGCCGTGAAAAAAGACATCGACGTGGCCGCCGATGCCCTGCGACTGGCCAGGCACAAGCGCATCCACACGGGTATAGGCGTTTCGCCCCAGCACATTTACGACAAACTGCGCTCGACGCCCGAGAAAATCCTCGAACAGGCCGTCGAAGCCGTGAAATACGCCAAAAGCTATGTCGAGGACGTGGAGTTCTACGCCGAAGACGCCGGGCGCGCCGATCCTCAATACCTCGCCCGCGTGGTCGAGGCCGCCATTGCGGCCGGGGCTACGGTGGTCAACATTCCCGACACCACGGGCTACTGCCTGCCCCACGAATACGGCGCGAAGATCAAATACCTGGTCGACCACGTATCCAACATCGACAAGGCGATCATCTCGACCCACTGCCACAACGACCTGGGCATGGCTACGGCCAACACCCTGAGCGGCATCCTCAACGGTGCGCGGCAGGCCGAGGTGACAATCAACGGCATCGGCGAACGCGCAGGCAACACCTCGCTCGAAGAGGTGGTGATGACGCTGCGCTGCCACAAGGAGATCGCCGTCGACACCGGCATTGACGCACGCCTGATCACCAAAGCATCGCACCTAGTGTCGAGCCTAATGAACATGCCCGTGCAGCCCAACAAGGCGATCGTCGGCCGCAACGCCTTCGCCCACTCGTCGGGCATCCACCAGGACGGCGTGCTGAAAGACCGCCAGACCTACGAGATCATCGACCCGCAGGACATCGGCCTCAACGAGTCGGTCATCGCCCTGACGGCCCGCAGCGGCCGCGCGGCGCTCGTACACAGGCTCGAACTGCTCGGCTACGACCTCACGCAGGAAGAGCTGGACGCAACCTACGCCAAGTTCCTCGAGCTTGCCGACAAGAAAAAGGAGATCCACGACTACGACCTGTTATACCTGGTAGGCGACATCGACCGCATGAAACAGCAGTCCGTATCGCTCAAATTCCTGCAGGTGACCACCGGCACGCTCGTCCCGACGGCGACCGTGGTGCTGAAGTTCGGCGACCACGAGCGCATGGCCATCGCCACGGGCAACGGCCCGGTGGATGCCGCCGTGTCGGCGATCAAGACCCTGATCAACGAGAAGGTCGTGCTCATGGAGTTCCTCATGCAGGCCATCACCCGCGGTTCGAACGACGTGGGGCGCGTACACGTACAGGTACAGTGCGGCAGCCGCACCGTCCACGGCTTCGCCGCACACACCGACACCACACGGGCGTCGATCGAGGCGTTCCTCGACGCGCTGCGCGTACTGAACGTAACCGAACGCAAGGAAAAGGAGGAGTAAGATGGGCAGGACACTTCTGGACAAGATATGGGATGCGCACACCGTGCGCACCGAAGACGGCGGACGCTCGGTGCTCTACATCGACCGCCAGTACATCCACGAGGTGACGTCGCCCGTGGCTTTCGCAGGCCTGGAACGGCGCGGCATCGGCGTGGCACGCCCGGCACAAATCACCGCCACGGCCGACCACAACATCCCGACCGTCGACCAGCACCTGCCGATCGCCGAGACCGAATCGCGGCGCCAGGTCGAGGCGCTGGAGGCCAACTGCGCCAAATTCGGCATCGAACATTTCGGCGTGGGAAACCCGCGCCAGGGCATCGTGCACATCATCGGCCCCGAACTGGGATTCACACAGCCGGGCATGACCATCGTCTGCGGCGACAGCCACACCTCGACGCACGGGGCACTGGGCGCCGTGGCATTCGGCGTCGGCACCTCAGAGGTCGAGATGGTCTTCGCCAGCCAGTGCATCATCCAGTCCAAGCCGCGGAGCATGCGCATCACGGTCGACGGGACACTGCGCCCGGGCGTCGAAGCCAAGGATGTCGTGCTCTACATCATCTCGCAACTCACCGCCTCGGGCGGCACGGGCTATTTCATCGAGTTCGCCGGCGAAGCGATCCGTTCGCTCTCGATGGAAGGGCGCATGACCGTCTGCAACATGAGCATCGAGTGCGGGGCGCGGGGCGGCATGATCGCACCCGACCGGACGACGTTCGACTACCTGCGCGGGCGCGAACGTGCGCCGCAGGGAGCGGCGTTCGACCAGGCCGTCGCCCGCTGGGAGGCGCTTTACAGCGATGCCGACGCCGTATTCGACAAGGAGTACCGGTTCGATGCTGCCGACATCGCCCCGATGATTACCTACGGCACCAACCCCGGCATGGGCATGGCCGTCGATGCGCAGATCCCGGCCGAGGCCGACCCCAAGGCATTGGAGTACATGGGATTCAAAGCCGGGGAAAAGCTGCTCGGCAAACCCGTCGACTATGTCTTCGTGGGCAGCTGCACCAACGGCCGCATCGAAGACCTGCGGCGCTTCGCCAAGCTGGTCGAAGGCCGGCGCAAGGCCCAGGGCGTGACGGCATGGATCGTCCCCGGTTCGAAAGGCTGCTCGGCGTGCCTGGCGATGAACGCCGACAAGATCCCGGCAGGCAAATACAGCGTTTCGACCTCGAACCGCAACTTCGAAGGGCGCCAGGGGCCCGGTGCGCGCACCATGCGTGCAGGCATTGCGGTAGCCGCCGCGGCCGCGGTATGCGGCAGGATCGAGGATCCGCGCAAGGTGTTTGAAATGTAAAAATTTTTAACTTCGGTTTGGATCGGCCGGTCGTTGCCGCCGCCTTCGGCGTCGTTTATAATTCCGGCCCACCCCCAAACCCCCGCCTCAGGCAGGGGCTTACATGCCGCTTTGCGGCAAAATGGCCGCTGCCGAATGCCGGAAAAAACAAAACCAATATGTCCATACCCAAATTCGAAACCTTCACCTCGGGGGCCGTGCCCGTGAGCACGGAGAACATAGATACCGACCAGATCATCCCGGCACGTTTCCTGAAAGCCACCCAGCGCAAAGGATTCGGCGACAACCTCTTCCGCGACTGGCGCTACGACGCCCGGGGGCAGCGGATCGCCTCGTTCCCGCTCAACGACAGCCGTTATGGGGGCAAAATCCTCGTCGCAGGCCGCAATTTCGGCTGCGGCAGTTCGCGCGAGCACGCCGCATGGGCCATCGCCGACTACGGGTTCCGCGTCGTGGTGTCGAGCTTCTTCGCCGACATCTTCCGCAACAATGCCCTCAACAACGGGCTGCTGCCGATCACCGTGAGCGGGGAGTTCCTCGCGGCGGTCTTCGCGGCGATCGACGGCGACCCTGCGACGCAATTCACCGTAGACCTGGACAACCAGACGCTGATGATCTGCGCCACGGGCCGCAGCGAGCACTTCGAGATCGACGCATACAAGAAGCGGTGCCTGCTGAACGGCTACGACGACGTGGACTACCTGCGCAGCATCGCGCCCCAGATCGAAGCGTTCGAACAGGCGCATAAATAGCCGCGCGATGTATCCCCGCGTAGAGATAATGGATACCACGCTGCGCGACGGCGAGCAGACGTCGGGGGTTTCGTTCAACGCCCGCGAAAAACTCTCCATCGCCCGGCTGTTGCTGGAAGAACTGTGCGTGAGCCGCATCGAGATAGCCTCGGCGCGGGTTTCGCAGGGCGAGCAGGAGGCCGTGCGCCGCATCGCCGAATGGGCTGCCGCGAAGGGTTATACCGACCGCATCGAGGCGTTGGGATTCATCGACGGCGGCGTGTCGCTCGACTGGCTCGGCCAGGCCGGGTGCCGCGTGGTGAACCTGCTGGCGAAGGGGTCGCTCAAACACTGCCGCGAACAGTTGCGCCGCACCCCGCAGGAGCACCTCTGCGACATCCGCGCCACGATCGGCGGGGCCGTCGCACGGGGCATGAAGGTGAACGTCTACCTCGAAGACTGGTCGAACGGTATGCTGCATTCGCCCGGGTACGTCTACACGATACTCGACGGGCTGGCCGACGCCCCCGTGCAGCGCTTCATGTGCCCCGACACGCTGGGCATCCTCGACCCCTATGCCACCGAACGGTTTTGCCGCGACATGGTGACACGCTATCCGCAGCTTAGGTTCGACTTCCATGCCCATAACGATTACGACCTGGCCGTGGCCAACACCGCAGCTGCGGTCAAAGCCGGGTTCCACGGGGTTCACGTAACCATAAACGGGCTGGGCGAACGCGCAGGAAACGCACCCCTGTCGAGCACGGTGGCCGTGCTGCACGACCGGCTGCACTGCCTCACGGGCATCGACGAAACGAAGATCAACCACGTCAGCCGCATGGTCGAGACCTACACGGGCATCCGGATCCCGGGCAACCGCCCGATCGTCGGCGAGAACGTCTTTACGCAGTGTGCCGGCATCCATGCCGACGGCGACAACAAGAACAACCTCTATTTCAACGAGCTGCTGCCCGAACGCTTCGGACGCGTACGCGAATACGCCCTGGGCAAGACCTCGGGCAAGGCCAACATCCTGAAGAACCTCGAAGCGCTGGGCATCGAGCTCGACGAAGCCTCGATGCGCAAGGTAACCGAACGGGTGGTCGAGCTGAGCGACAAGAAGGAGCTGGTGACGGCCGAAGACCTGCCCTACATCATCGCCGACGTACTGCGCTACGACCAGGTCGAAAACCCCGTGCGGATACTCAATTACAGCCTGTCGCTGGCACAGGGGCTGCACCCGGCCGCTACGCTCAAGATCGAGATCAACGGCTGCGAATACGAGCAGACCTCGGTCGGCGACGGCCAGTACGACGCCTTCATGCGGGCGCTCAGGCAGATCTACAAGCACCAGCTCGGCCGCGAGTTCCCGATGCTGCGCAACTACACCGTCTCGATCCCGCCCGGCGGACGAACCGATGCCTTCGTGCAGACGATCATCACGTGGGAGACGGGCGGCAAGGAGTTCAAGACCCGCGGGCTGGATGCCGACCAAACCGAAGCCGCCATCAAGGCGACGATCAAAATGCTGAACATAATCGAACCAACATACAACGACCATGGATGTTAACATAGCCCTTTTAGCCGGCGACGGCATCGGCCCCGAGATCATTGCCGAGGCCACGAAAGTACTCGACCGCGTGGCGGCGAAATTCGGACACCGATTCGACTACCGCGAGGCGTTAGTGGGCGCCTGCGCCATCGACGCCACGGGCGACCCCTATCCCGACGAGACGCACGCCATCTGCCAGGCTGCCGACGCCGTATTGTTCGGTGCCATCGGCGACCCCAAGTACGACAAC
>OOCK01001127.1_pt1 | contig 13003 bp, 10 predicted proteins | sample 1670951 | NCBI WGS metagenome assembly OOCK01 (sample SAMN06348107, study PRJEB24527) | human gut metagenome | biome: human gut; feature: ankylosing spondylitis patient; material: feces | host: Homo sapiens | place: China | collected 2015-10
CGTTATCGGCTCTGCCGTTGCTGCTGGTATTCTGATCAACATCTTCGGCTAAGCCCTGTTTTGGCAAATTGAGGATTCCAAACCGCCCATCTGTCGGCACTGCGCCGCAGATGGGCGGTTTTTTATGCGGGAAACTCTGTGCAATAGGGATGAAATGTGATATACTATACCTTAGTGATTCATGGAAAATAGCTTAAAGAACAGGTGAAACAATGGCAATTGATCTCAGGCAGGAATTTTGCGCGCTGCGCGATACCTACATTGAAAAACAGTTCGGCCGCCTGAACGCGATGCAGCGGGAGGCTGTGTTTACCACCAACGGCCCGCTGCTGATCCTGGCAGGCGCTGGAAGCGGCAAGACGACCGTGCTGGTCAACCGCATCGCGAACCTCATCCGCTTTGGTGCGGCGCACGGCTCCCAGTGGGTGCCCCGCGAAGTGACTGAGGACGACGTCAAGGCGCTGCGGATGGCTATCATGACGAACACCGATGCTCCTTCCTGGCTGGACGGGATGCTCCGCAAGGATGCGGTGCGCAGCTGGAACGTGATGGCGATCACCTTTACGAACAAGGCGGCAGGGGAGCTGAAGGAGCGTCTGCGGAACATGCTGGGCGGCGAAGAGGGCGACGAGGTGTTTGCCTCCACCTTCCACTCGGCCTGTGTGCGCATCCTGCGCCGCTGGGCCGAGGAGATCGGCTACCCCCGCAGTTTTACTATCTATGACACCGACGACGCCCAGCGCGTGATGAAGAGCGTGTACAAAGAACTGAGCATCGACGACAAATTCTTCCCGGTCAAGAGCGCCATCAACCAGATGAGCCGCTGGAAGGACCAGCTCGTCAGCCCCGAAGAGGCTCTGCGCACCCCGGCGCGGGATACGAAAGGGGCGCTGGCGGCCAAGGTCTATGCGGCCTACGAAAAGAAGCTGAGGGATGCCGGTGCGTTTGATTTCGATGACCTCATCTACCAGACCGTCCAGCTGCTGGCCGGGCACGAGGAGGTGCGGCAGTTCTACCAGAACAAATACCGCTATCTGCTCGTGGACGAATACCAGGACACCAGCGTGGCACAGTTCCGCCTGGTCAGCCTGCTCACCGGGCCGGAAAAGAACATCTGCGTCGTCGGCGACGATGACCAGAGCATCTACCGGTTCCGCGGTGCCACCATCGAGAATATCCTCAACTTTGAGCGCATCTATCCCGGCACAAAGACCATTCGTCTGGAGCAGAATTACCGCTCGACCTCCAATATCCTAAACGCCGCCAACTGCGTCATCCAGCACAACACCGAGCGCAAGGGCAAGACCCTCTGGACGAAGAACGGCGAGGGCGACAAGGTGCAGGTCTACACGGCGGAGAACGAGCAGGATGAGGCCATGCACATCGCGGATGTCATCGGTCAGCACCTCAAAGAGGGCGGGCATCTGGCAGACCACGCGGTGCTTTACCGGATGAACGCGCAGTCGGCCCCCATCGAAAGCTACTTCACCCGCGCCGGCATCCCGCATAAGATCGTGGGCGGCCAGCGCTTCAACGACCGCAAAGAGGTCAAGGACATCCACTCCTATATGTCCATTGTGGCGAACGCCCGGGATGATGTGCGCCTGCGCCGCATCATCAACGAGCCTGCCCGGAAGATCGGCAACACGACCATCGAGGTCATCGCAGACCTCGCCGCGCAGGAGAACACGAGTATGCTGGAGATCATCAGCCACGCCGACCAGTATGCGCGGCTGGCCCGCTCCATCATGCCGATCCTGAAATTCTGGCAGATCTACGAGAAGTTGCAGGAGTCGCTGGAAACACGGACGCTGGATGAATTTGCGTCCGACGTCATTGAGCTAAGCGGGTACAAGGCCATGCTCGAACAGGAGATCGCCAAGGGCCACGAGGACGCCGCCGACCGGCTGCAGAACCTGGGCCAGCTGGTCAACAACGTGAAAAACTACTGCGACCAGCACGGCGAGGAAGCCACGCTGGAAGGCTACCTCGAAGACATCGCCCTCATCAGCGACATCGACAGCTACAACGAGAGCAGCGATCAGGTGGTCCTGATGACCATCCACTCGGCCAAGGGGTTGGAATTTCCGTATGTGTTCCTCATCGGCATGGAGGAGGGCGTCTTCCCCAGCGAGATGAGCAAATACTCCGAGGCAGACCTCGAAGAGGAACGCCGCCTGGCCTATGTCGGCATCACCCGCGCCAAAAAGGAGCTTTATATCTCCAACAGCGTGACTCGGATGCTTTATGGCCGCACCCAGCGCAACGAGCCCAGCCGCTTTTTGCGCGAGATCGAGCCGGAGTACATCGAGGAGACCCGCAGCCCGGCGCTGGAGCGTCGCTCTCAGCTGGGCGGCTGGGGCTCGGCTTACAGCGATACCGTGCCGGGCGGCGCATCGGGCTACTCCGGTGCCTCCGGCTGGGGCCGCAGCCGTTCCGGCGGTTCCGGTTCCGGCAGCCGCTCCGGCTACCTGAATGCCGAATACAACGGCGGCAGCCGGGGCTTTGGGGCCGACTACGCCGGGCGGGGTGCGTCCGGGTCGGCCAGCGGGGACAGCCGCAGCCGTTCGGGCGGTTTTGGCTCCGGTTATGGCCGCGCCGCAGCCCCCAGGGCTCCGGCAAAACCGGTGCAGTTCACCGGGGCACCGGCGGCAAAGCCTGCCGCCAGCACCCCGAAACACTACGAGCCGGGGGATATCGTGGAGCATAAAGTGTTTGGCCGCGGCAAGGTGCTCAAGGTCAAGCCTGCCGCAGGCGACCAGATCGTAGAGATCAACTTTGAAAAGGTCGGCGTGAAGAAGACCATGGCAAACTTTGCGCCGCTGACAAAAATAACGGAGGAATGACAGATGATGACAGTCCGATTGATCGCGCATACGCCGGAGCCGGAAAAGGTGGTGGCTGCGGCGGCGAAGCTCTGCTATTCCGACGCCCATATCACCGACCTGCTGGACGGCCTGACCGAGGAGAAGACGGCCAGCTTCCTGACCATGCTCAGCGACCTTGGCCACGCCAGCCCCATAGAACATGCCAGCTTCACCTTTGGCATCGAGGGCGTCAGCCGCACCCTGCTGGCTCAGATCACCCGCCACCGCATTGCATCGTTCAGTGTGCAGAGCCAGCGCTATGTCCGGCTGGACGATTTCCGTTATGTCATCCCGCCGGAGATCGAGGCCATCCCCGAAGCGAAGGAAGCCTTTATCGCCAGCATGAACGAGGACGCGGCGCGCTACCTCGACCTCGTGAAAAAGCTGGAGGAGGGCCACACTGCCCGTCTGATGGCAGAGGGAATGCCCGAAAAACAGGCCCGCGCCAAGGCTTCCAAGCAGGCCAACGAGGACGCCCGCTTCGTGCTGCCCAATGCCTGCGAGACCAAGATGGTCGTCACCATGAACGCCCGCAGCCTGCAGAACTTCTTCCATCTGCGGTGCTGCAGCCGCGCCCAGTGGGAGATCCGGGCGCTGGCCGAAGAGATGCTGCGGCTGGTCTACCCGGTGGCACCCCATCTCTTCCGCACGGCCGGCCCGGCGTGTGTTTCCGGCCCCTGCCCGGAGGGCAGGATGTGCTGCGGCAAGACCGCCGAGGTGCGGGCGCAGTACGCCGCTTTGAAGGGAGAACCCGTATGAGCCACGGAAAACTCATCGTGCTGGAAGGGCTGGACGGCAGCGGCAAGGCCACCCAGGCCAGGCGTCTGGCCGCAGCACTGGCCGCCGAGGGCAGGCCGGTGCGGGAGATCACCTTCCCGAACTATGCCAGCGATTCGAGCGCACTGGTCCGGATGTATCTGGCCGGGCAGTTCGGCGCGAGACCCGACGACGTGAACGCATACGCAGCATCGAGCTTTTATGCGGTGGATCGCTACGCGGGCTACAAAGCCGACTGGGGGAGATTCTACGAAGAGGGCGGCATCCTCATCGCCGACCGGTACACTACCTCCAATGCGGTGCATCAGTGCTCGAAGCTGCCGCCGGAAGAATGGGAGCAGTTTCTGCGCTGGCTGTTCGATTACGAGTTCCATCTGCTGGGGCTGCCCGCACCGGACTGCGTGATCTATTTACAGGTGGACCCTGCCGTGAGCCAGAAGCTGATGACCCAGCGCTACCACGGCGACGAGAGCAAAAAGGACGTCCACGAAAAGGATGTGGAGTATCTGGCCCGCAGCCGCAGAGCGGCTGAGTTCTGCGCCGCTCACCTGGGCTGGCAGACCGTGCCCTGCACCTGCGGGGACGAGATGCGCAGCATTGAAGAGATCGGGCAGGAGGTCCGCCGACGGGTGGACGCGGCCCTTGCGGAATAACGCACAATCGACCTGCGCCGGGCAGGCGCAGGGATACCCATGCGTAGGAGGTAGGTGTTTTTATGTACCGTTTGATGCAGCCGTCCGACCGGGCGGAGATTCTGGCGCTGTGGCAGCGCGAACATGGGGAGGACGAAACGTTCCTCACCAACGCCATCGAGCACTTTGCCGGGGAGCAGAATGTCTATGTAGCGGAGGAAAATGACCACATCGAGGCCGTGGCCATGGCGGTGCCGGTCTCGCTGCAGGGGCGGCCCGGCTGCTGTCTGTACGGTCTGACCGGGCAGGGCAGCCTGATCCTGGCGGGCCTGGTAGACCACCTGTGTACCCAGCAGAAACTGAAAGGGGCCGGGTTCGTGGTCGTTGTGCCCAGCGGGAACGAGCAGGCGGCGCTATTGCAGGATAAGGGCTTCCAGTGGGCCTTCCCGCTGCGGTGTCTGCCCCGCGAGGTGGACCGCAACCTGTGGAGCCAGGCCGAGTTCGACACCGTCACGGCCAAAAAGCTCTGTGAGCTGCGGGCGAGATTCTGGCCCGACACCGTGCAGCTGCCGCCGGAACAGATGGCCGTGGTGCTGGGAGATCTGTACTCCCGCGGGGCCACCATCGTCTCGAACGACAACGGCTACGGAATATATTTCCGCAAGGAGGACACCCTTTATTTTGTGGAGATGATGGCCACCGGCGACCGTGCCGCAGAGATTTTGATGGAAGCGGCCCGCGAAAAAGAGGTCATTGTGGAAAAGGCCGTCATCACCGTGGGTGCCGCGCAGAACCTCTTCCTTGGCGAGGGCACCCGGCAGGATTATGGAATGATCCGCTTTGAGGGCGAAGCCTTTGATGTGAGCGAGAGCTATATGCGGCTGATGTTGGACTGAAAGGAACATGCAGATGGCAAGTAACCATACGAGACCCCGCAAAAAAGGCGGTGCGCTGAAGATCCTGCTCGTGCTGCTGGTGCTCGTGCTGGCGGCGGCGGGCGGCGCATTCCTGCTGGCAAAGCGCGAGATCGACGGCGGCACCCGGCAGGACGCCGTGACCGTGGAGATCGCGCAGGGCAGCGGCGTGAGCACCATTGCCCGGCAGCTGAAGGAAGCGGGCGTCATCCGGTTTCCGCAGCTGTTCCGCTGGTACGTCGGCCGCAAAGACGCGGCGGCGAAGCTCCAGTACGGCGAATTTTCGCTGGAACCCGGCAGCTCCTACGATGCGCTCATCGAGGCGCTTTCTGAATATGCCAAAGCGGAGAGCGTCCGCCTGACCTTCCCGGAGGGCACGACGGCCATCGCCATCGCGCAGAAGATGGAACAGGCCGGGCTGTGCACCGCAAAGGAGTTTCTCGAAGAGGCCAACACCGGCGATTTCAGCGAATACACGTTCTGGCAGTATGTCCCCGATGACACGGATGCCCCAGACCGTTTTTTGAAATGTGAAGGCTATCTCTTCCCGGATACCTATGAATTCCTCGCGGATGATACGGTGCACAACTACGTTGCAACGTTCTATTCGCATTTTGACCGGCAGTTCACCGACGCGATGTATAAGGAGCTGGACCAGCAGGGCCTGAGCCTTTCGGAGGTCATCACGCTGGCATCCTTCGTGCAGGAGGAGGCCGGCAACGACCAGGACAACAATGTGGCCCAGGTGTTCCGCAACCGTCTGGCAGAAGGCTCGCCCTACCCCAAGCTGCAAAGCAACACGTCCAGCTATGTCCAGAGCGATGCAGACAACAACTATCTCTGGAACTGGGTGGCCCCCTGGTACGGCGGCTGGGAGAAGATCCCCGAAAACATCCGCAATGCCTACGACACCTATACCTGCATCGGCCTGCCCGCCGGGCCGATCTCGAACCCCGGTCTGGCCGCCATCCGGGCTGCGCTGGCCCCCCAGCCCGATGCGGAGGTCCAGGACTGCTATTTCTTCGTGACCGACCTCAGCGGCCAGTATTACTACGCCCGCACCTATGCGGAGCATCAGACCAACTGCCAGAAGGCAGCGGATGTGAACCGCTCGATCGCGGCAAAAAAATGAGAGCGAAGCCCTTGTGCTGACGGAAAACGCAATGGTTGACCAGTTTGCCAGGGGCTCTCCCTTTGGGAGATGGTAAGCTCGTTTAGGAGAATGATTATGTTACAGATCCCGGAACTTCTGTCCCCCGCGGGCGATTTGGAGCGCCTGCGCTACGCCATCAACTATGGTGCAGATGCCGTCTATTGCAGCCTGCCCGAATTTGGGATGCGCTCAGCCCCGGCTAACTTCACGCCGGAACAGCTGACCGAGGGCGTCATCTACGCCCATGCCCGCGGCCGCAAGGTCTATCTGACCATGAACACCCTGCCCACCAACGAAGAGGCCGACCGTCTGCCGGACGCCATCCGGAGCGCGGCCGCAGCGGGCGTGGATGCCTTCATCGTGGCAGACCTGGGTGTGCTGGAAGCCTGCAAGCAGTTCGCGCCGGACATTGATGTCCACATGTCCACCCAGACCGGCATCACCAACTGGGCCGCTGCCCGTGCGGCCTACAACCTGGGCGCCAAGCGGGTGGTGCTGGCCCGTGAGCTGACCTTGCAGGACATTGCCACCATCCGGGATAAGACCCCGCCGGAACTGGAGATCGAGGCCTTTGTCCACGGTGCCATGTGCATGAGCGTGTCGGGCCGGTGCCTGCTGTCCAACTACCTGACGGGCCGCGACTCCAACCGGGGCCAGTGTGCCCAGCCCTGCCGCTGGAAATACTACCTGAGCGAGGAGACCCGCCCCGGCCAGCTGTATGAGATCGGCGAGAACGAGGACGGGAGCTATATCCTGAACGCCAACGACATGTGCACGGCACCGTTCCTGGACCTCATCTGCAAGGCGGGCGTGGACAGCCTGAAGATCGAGGGCCGCGCCAAGACGTTCTACTACGTTGCCAGCGTGACGGCCGCCTACCGCCGCGCACTGGATCAGTATCTGGCTGACCCGATGAACGACAACTTTGAGCTGCCGGACGAGGTGCTGGCCGAGCTGACCCGCACCAGCCACCGCCACTATTCGCCGGGCTTCTACTTTGGCCGCGAGCAGGCCAAACAGGCCACCGACAGCGCCACCTACATCCGCGAGTGGGAGTTCGTGGGCACTGTGGACAGCTGGGAGAACGGCATCGCCAGCTGCCAGCAGCGGGGCAAGTGGAGCCTGGGCGACACGCTGGAAGTGCTCTGCCCGGACGGACGCAGCATCCCGCTGCACCCGGAGTGGATCCGGAACGAGGCAGGGGAGAAGGTGGAGTCCACGCCCCATGCGATGGAAAAATACACCATCCCCACCCCGGAACTGCCCCCCATGAGCCTGCTGCGGCGCAAGGTCTGAGGTTTCCGTTCCATACAGCAAAAAAATCCCGCCATTTGGCGGGATTTTTTTCGTCAGAGCGTATCCAGAACGCCGCGCGCCTTCCGGATGGTCTCTTCGCTCGTCTGCCACAGTTCGAACTCGGAGAAGCCGGGCAGGCCCATGGGGACGCCTTCCCGGCGGAAGGTCATCCGGCTGTCCAGCACCTGCTTGCCGGAAAGGTGGAAGCTGTGCGCACCGGTCTGTTTGGCTAGTGCAGGGAGGTTGGCCGGGGAGACGCCTGCGCCCACCAAAATCTCGATGCGCCCGGCGGCGCAGTCCACAAGCTGCCGGAGCAGGGGTGCCCCGGCGGGGGCGCTGGCGGCCTGGCCGCTGGTCAGAATGGTGGAAAGACCCAGAGCGCAGGCCGTGTCCAGCGCCGCGAAGGGGTCGCGGCAGACATCAAAGGCGCGGTGGAGGGTGAGCGCAATGGGGCGGCCCGCTTTGGCGGCGGCTTCGCGGGCGGCCTCGTAGATGGGGCGCAGGGCCTCTGCATCCAGCGCACCGTCCGGGGTCAGCACACCGGTGACGATGCCGTCTGCCCCGGCGGCGACGAGTGCAGCGGCAGATTCTTTCATCTGCGCCAGCTCCCAGCGGTCGTAGCAGAAATCACCGAAGCGGGGGCGGAGCAGGGCGCGGACGGGCAGGCCGGTGGTCTCCTTGACCTGCCGCACCAGCGCAAGGCTGGGGGTGGTGCCGCCCACGATGAGGTCGGCGCAGAGCTCCAGCCGGTCGGCCCCGCCGCGCTGTGCCGCAAGGGCAATGTCGCTGGTGTCAACACAAACTTCTAACGTATAGGGCATGAAAAACCTCCTTTGATACAGCTGCCGGAACGGTCCATCAACAAGACCCGTCAACAGAAACTGCTGACGGGTCTTGTTCAGGAACAACAGGTCACTTTACGGATTCGAGGAAGCGCACGAAGCCTGCACGGCCTGCTTCGTCCAGCTTGTAGACACCGGCATCGGTCAGGACCTCGGCGAAGACATGGCCGACCTCGTCCTGCAGGATGAGGTGGACCGTATCGGCGTTCAGCTCCGGGTGCCGGGCGAGGATCTCTTCGGCCCAGGCAGCGTGTTTTTGCAGGGCTTCGGGGTAGTCGGCCGTGGGCACATGCGCGGTCAGCAGGTCGGCCAGATCGAACAGCTCCTGCTTCAGGCGGCTGGGCAGCACGGCCAGACCCATGACCTCGATGAGGCCGATGTTTTCCTTTTTGATGTGGTGGAGCTTGGCGTGGGGGTGGTAGACGCCCAGCGGGTGTTCCGGCGTGGTGATGTTGTTGCGGAGCACGAGGTCCAGCTGGAATCTGCCGTCCCGCATCCGGGCAATGGGGGTGATGGTGTTGTGCGGTTCACCGTCGGTCTCAGCGTAGACGAAGCAGGCCTCGTCGGTGTAGCCGCGCCATGCGGTCAGGATCTTGTCCGCCAGGTCCACCAGACGGCCATCGTCCTCGCAGGTCAGGCGGATGCAGCTCATGGGCCAGTGGACGATGCCGGCTTCGACATCCTCGTAGCCGGGGAAGGTCCAGCTCTTCTCGATGGGAGCCTTGGCCATGGCGAACTCGTAGTGGCCGCCCTGGAAGTGGTCGTGGCTCAGGATGGAGCCGCCCACGATGGGCAGGTCGGCGTTGCTGCCCACGAAGTAGTGCGGGAACAGTGCCACGAAGTCCAGCAGCTTGCGGAAGGTGGCCCGCTCGATCTTCATGGGGGTGTGCTGGCTGTTGAACACGATGCAGTGCTCGTTGTAGTAGACGTAGGGGCTGTATTGCAGATTCCACGCGCTGTCGTTGATGGTCAGCGGGATGATGCGGTGATTCTCGCGGGCGGGGTGGTTCATCCGGCCCGCATAGCCCTCATTCTCCACGCAGAGCTGGCACTTGGGGTAGGCGCTCTGGGGGGCCAGTTTGGCGGCGGCGATGGCCTTGGGGTCTTTTTCGGGCTTGGAGAGGTTGATGGTGATGTCCAGATCGCCGTAAGGCGTTTTGGTGACCCACTTCAGGTCCCGCTTGATGCGGTAGCGGCGGATGTAGTCGGTGTCCTGGCTGAACTTGTAGAACCAGTCGGTGGCAGCCTGGGGGCCTTCCTCCTCGTACCGCTCCTCAAAGTTGGCGCGGACGATGGAGGGGCGCGGGGTCAGGACGCCCATGAGTTTGGTGTCAAAGAGGTCGCGGGCGGTGGAGTTGTCCGCGCACACACCGCGCGATACAGCATCGTCCACCAGCGTTTTCAGGATGGATTCGAGGTCTTTGTAGCAGACTTCGCCCTCCGGCTCGGTGAAGCTGTCCAGCTGCATGGTCATGAGCAGCTGGTTGCGGATGTAGATTGCATCGTCCGGCAGGATGAGGCCGGTGTCCAGACCATAGTTGACGAGCTGCTGAATGGCAGTGGAGATCACAGGACAGCACCTCCTTCCGGGCGGATGGAGAGGATGTGGCAGCGGCCCTTGCCGAGGATGGCCTCCATCTCAGCCTTGAAGGAATCGAGCCGGGTCAGCGGTACAAAGGCCTGCACGGTGCCTGCGAAGCCGCCGCCGTGGACGCGGACTGCGCCCTCGCCGTGCAGGAAGTGCTTGGCGGCAGCGATGGTCACGGCCACCTCCTGATGCTCCTTATACCCGGCGGGGATGACGTTCTGCAGGTACTCCCAGCTGCTCAGACCGGACTCGGTGACCAGCGCAAGGAAGGTCTCGAAGTCGCCCGCGCGGAGGGCGTCCACCTGCTTTGCGACCCGGTCGTTGTCGGCGTAGACGTGGAACGCGCGCAGAACGGCGCGGTCGCCGCACTGTCTGCGGCACTCCGGCAGTTTGGAAAGGAAGGTCTCGAACGGCACATCGCGCAAAACTTCGCCGCCGCAGACCGCTGCCACGGCGCGGCAGTCGGCCGGGATGGCGGCATACTCGTCGGTCAGGTCGGCGTGGTCTGCACCGGAATCCAGGATGCAGAGCGCGAGGCCGGCCTTGGAGAAATCGACCTGCACAGGCTCGACCACGGGGTGGGCCGGGTCGGCAAAGTCGATGGTGATGATGTTGCCGACGCTGGAAGCCATCTGGTCCATCAGGCCGCAGGGCTTGCCGAAGTAGACGTTCTCTGCCCACTGGCCGATCTGGGCGATGGCGATGGGGGAGACCTTTTCGGTCATGAAGCAGTCGTTCAGGATGACGCCGATCAGCACCTCGAAGGCGGCAGAGGACGAGACGCCGCTGCCCTTGGGCACGTTGGAGGAGATGTAAACATCCAGACCGGAGAGGCTGGCCCCGCGCTCCTGGAAGGCCTTGCACTCGCCGCGCAGGATGGCGGCGCTGGTGTTTTCCTCTTCCTTGCGGGCCGTCAGGTCGGCCAGGTCGATGACGCACAGGTCATAGCCCTCGCTCTGGACGCGCAGCTGGTTCAGGCTGTTGGGGGCGGCGGCTGCAATCATATCAATGTTGACGCTGCCGGCCAGCACACGGCCGTGCTGGTGGTCGGTGTGGTTGCCGCCGATCTCGGTGCGGCCGGGGGCACTGTACAGCCCGGCCTCGGTGTGGGCACCAAACGTTTTTTCCAGCCCGTCCAGCACAGCAGCGTAGCGGGCTGCCTGTGCGGGGGTCTGTTCGGGGGCGCAGCAGTACAGCGAGGCCAGACGCTCGGTGTGGGCGCCGCCTGCCAGCTCCTGCTTCCAGACAGAAACGGATTTCATCATGGCGAGTTCCTCCTCTGAACAAATCGTGCAAACTTCGTCACAGCCCATGCGGCGGGCTGTGGTGGATCTTTTGATACTCCTATAATAAAGAATCTGTGCCCAAAAGACCATGCGTTATTGTTGCATCTGAATGCAAAGTTGCCAGAAAATCCGGCACAAAATTTGTGCAGAAATTCCTGCAACAGAGCTGAAAAAATCCTCCAAACCGGAAAAGCATTGGCCACAACCCACAAAGAACGGTCAGCTGCGGGTCGATCAGGGCCAGAGTTCCGATATGGAGGATTGGATTTTGCCAGCAGGTCAGTGGAAGTCCGGGCCGGTGAGGCCGTCGAGATTCAGCATCCCTTCCAGTGCGGCTACATCGGCGGAGACGTCCAGCGCGTCGGACTGGAACAGCTTGTCCAGCTGGTTTTCGAAGGCCGTGATGAGCAGGTCCATCGAGCGCTCGATGCTCTGTCTGGCGTCGGTGATGTTCTCGCCCTGCACATCCTGCGCCGAGAGCTGGGCGTAGGTGTTCAGCAGCTTGAGGGCCGTGGGCAGGTAGTAATCCATGAACTTTTGCAGCTGGGCCTTTTTATCCGGGTCTTTCTTGGCCAGAGCAAAGATGCGGGCGCTGAGCTCTTCCAGCCGGGAGATCTTGGCCGTCATCACCGGGTCGGGGATGGCATCGTTGGCGCGGCGCAGCTGCTGCTGAAGGGAGGCGTACAGGTCTTCCGGTTCCGCTTCCGGCTCCGGCTGCGGGGCCTTGGGCGGCTGGGGTGCGGCTCCGCGCACGACAAGGGTGTCGGTGCGGTAGTCAATGTAGGCATCGGCCCCGAAATAGCCGTGGTCGATGGCGTGTTCCACCGCAGTGCGGCCTCGGACCGCGTCGATGCCGACCGCCGCGAACAACTCGCCCAGCGCGATGTTGTCCCGGTCGCCGACGATCTTGTCGAGCTTGCGTTCCAGCTTGCGGGCGCGGTCCATCCGCAGGCCGGTGAAAAGGGCTGCGCCGCCGCCGATGGTCTGGGCCAGCGCCGTCAGCAGCTCATCCCAGTCGATCTCATGGCTCCAGAGTTCCTCCATGGCATCGGCCAGGTCGCCGATGCCCACCAGCAGGAAGATGGCACCGAAGATGGTGCACAGGGTGGTGAGGGTCTTGTGCCACTGCTTGGCGCTCTTCTGCTCGGCGGTGGGGACATCCGGAACGGAGACCGTCTCGCTGCGCTGGCCGGAGGCGGCGCTCTGTGCGGTGCGGGCGTCCTCTGCGCGGCTGTCACGGGCGGGGTCGGCATTCATCTGCTCCTTTTTCTCGGCATCCCGGTCGATGGCGCGCAGGATGAAGAACAGGATGCCCAGCCACGGCGACATGGCGAACAGCACCAGCAGAAGGATGGTGGGGAGATGGGCAAGGAAATGGTTGCTGCGTTTTGGCTCCATGGGGCAAATTCCTCCTAAAATGAAAAGAACCGTGTTCCACCTTATTATAGCGGAACACGGCTCTTTTGTTAAGGGATAATTTATCTGGGAGTAAAAGCCTTATTTCATCAGGCTGCAAACAGCTTCGGCATACGCGGCGGGGTCATCCACAGGCAGGCCCTCGATGAGCTGTGCCTGTGCATAGAGCAGGTCGCTGTATTTCTTGAGCTTCTCGGTGTCGCCTGCCTCCTGTGCGGCCTTGAGCACGGCG
>OOCK01001139.1_pt1 | contig 12862 bp, 22 predicted proteins | sample 1670951 | NCBI WGS metagenome assembly OOCK01 (sample SAMN06348107, study PRJEB24527) | human gut metagenome | biome: human gut; feature: ankylosing spondylitis patient; material: feces | host: Homo sapiens | place: China | collected 2015-10
GCCTCCCAGAAGGGCGGCGTGGGTAAATCAACCTTTGCGATTTATGCGGCGTCGTGACTGCATTATGTGAAAGGTCTGAATGTGGCGATAGTGGATTGTGACTATCCGCAGCATTCAATCATCAAACAGAAAAAACGGGATATGGAAGTGGTAAAGACCACACCCGTCTATCAGAATCTTCTGGTGGAACAGGCCGGGCGGCTGAAGAAGAAGGCTTACCCTGTTATCGGCAGTACCCCGGCGGATTGCATGACGGACTGAAGGGTGTTTGAGGAAAAGGCGGACGTGCATTATGATGTGGTGCTGTTCGACCTGCCCGGAACAATGGGCAGTGACGGGGTGATTGCCACAATCAGTGCACTTGATTATCTGTTCGTACCGATAAAGGCAGACCGCCTTGTGCTGGAAAGTACGCTGAACTTTGCCACGACTGTCAATGACCGTCTGATAAAGACTGGCATCTCCAATCTGAAAGCCTTGTGCATGTTCTGGAATATGGTGGACCGGAGGGAACGTACCGTCTTATATGACATTTACCAGCAAGGTTTCTCCCTCCTGGGACTGGACTGTCTCCAAACCCGTGTCCCCGTGCGCAGTAACTTCACCAAAGACCTCTCCACTACGGGTGGCCCGGTTTACCGGAGCACCCTGTTTGCACCGGATGCGGGCTTTACGAAGGAGTGCGGCTTTGATGCGCTTATGGATGAAATCATGCGAATAATCAAAATTGTATAGTCATGGCAAAGAAAACGAGTGGACAGAATCCGGTGGATGAAGCCTACCTGCGCAGCCTGATGGCGGGTAGCCCGCCGGAAAAGGTAACACCGTCCATTCCCCCCAAAGAGGATACGGACAGGGAAACGGCTGAAAAGGCAAAGACGGAATCTGAAGCGGAAGAGATGCCGGAAAAGGCCGCATCCAAAACGTTGAAAGCCGCACAGACCGAATTTATGAGGAGATTCCTCACCCCTTACAAATGCGAAGGCAGGCAGGGTGTCTATATAGACAAGGAACTGCACTGGAAAATATCGGTCATCGTCGGCATTGCCGGTAAACGGCAGTTGACGGTGGGCAATTACATTGACAATGTATTGCGGGAACATTTCGAGAAACATTCGGATGAGGTGAAGGCATACTGCCAGAAGAGTTACAACAAAATTTTTTAAGCTATGGATATGCGATTATGTTATGAAGCCGGAGCGGTTCTGTTCTGGCTGCTGTTTGCCTATCTGTTCATGGACAAGTTCCTGTTCAGGGGACAGCTTGGCGAGATATGTTTCGGGAAGGCACGCCGCCGCATGGCGAAAGCCCTGCGGGGTGCGGCAGGCTGGTTCGATCCGGTGAAAGAGGAACGGAAGAAGGGACGTGGACAGGCGAAAAGGAAAACGGGCAGGAAAGAGATTCCGGCAGTCGTGAAAAGACAGGAGAAAGAGCTTCCACCTGTCAAGGCGGAAATGAGGCCCACAGAAAAGACTGCGGAGAGAAGCAGTGAAAAAACGGTGGAAAAACAGTCGGAAACGGACAGCCTTGTCGTCACGAAAAGCTATGGGACACGCCAGCAGTCGCCAATGAACGCCACCGGTTCCGGGGCTATTGCAGGTAAGGAAAATGCCTCTACTTTTGCTGGCAGAAACGGGGACACGGCACCGCCAAAGGTTGCACAAGTGCCGCCGGAGCGCATCCCGGATCTGTTCCGGGACAAGCGTGTGGAAGAGTGGCGGGCTTCCCCGGACGGGAGTTCCGGCGGACATGAAGGCGATGACGGACAGAGAGGAAACGGTGACGGAGTGGATACCGACGAGTTGAACGAGGAACTGGAAGATCTGAACTGTGTCCGCGAAGATTATTCGGACGGGGCAACCGGCATAGGGCCGGAAGAACTTGATTTAATCATCGACCTCTGCAACGGCAGGGAGATTCCGACAGACAGACGGTTGTCCCTTTTAAGGGCGATCCACCATATCAGGGATACGCAGATTGAACGCTCGATACTGGAAAGTATCAATGGCAGCGACAGCCGTATCAGCAAATTTCTGGATGAAGCCGAGCAAATGGGCGGGGCTGCTCCGGACAGTGACTAACCGATTAAAAAAGGAGGCAACAATGGTAAGAGGTTATTTCGATACGGGTTGATGCCCGTATCACTGTAAAAAGAGAGAACCGGCAGGAATACCAACAACAAAACGTATCATCTATGTTTATGACGTATTTCGATTCAAGTTGACAAACGGCGGCTTCCCCTTATGGGGGAAACGTACCGACTCTCGGAGAGACAATCATTCCATTAACTTATCCATAAAATGACAGCGGCAATGACAAAAGGCTATTACGATTCGGGATGACAGACCGCTTGCGGCATTCACCCGGTAAGACAACAGGAACTATTCACCATTAAATTTTATTTGTATGAACATAGGACTGGTAGATGTGGACGGGCATAACTTCCCCAATTTCGCACTGATGCGCCTTTCGGCCTGTTACAAGGCAAAAGGGCACCGGGTGGAATGGGCAGCACCGCGACAGCGGTATGACAAGGTATTGGCAAGCAAGGTATTCACCTTCACGCCTGATTATGACTATGACCTGCTGGATGTGGGGGAAGTGGTAAGGGGCGGCACCGGGTATGACATAGCCGGCAGGCTTCCCGAAGCTGTGGAGAACAGCCGGATGACGGACTATTCCATTTACCCCGAATACCCTTTTTCGCTCCAGTTCTTTTCAAGAGGCTGCATCCGCAAATGTCCTTTCTGCCTCGTCCGTGAGAAAGAAGGATACATTCAGACCGTGGAACCGGTGGAACTGAACCCGAAAGGGAAATGGATTGAGGTGCTGGACAACAATTTCTTTGCCAACCCGCAGTGAAGGTCGGCAGTGGATTATCTGATGAAAGAGGGGCAACCCGTGAAGCTGCACGGCGTGGACGTGAGGATTATGGACGAGGAACAGGCCTGGCACCTGAACAGGCTCAGGATGAAGCAGAACATCCATATCGCATGAGACCTGCCGCAGCTTGACCTGAGGGACCGCCTGAAAGAGATGGTAAAGCACGTGAAGCCCTACAAGATAACCTGTTACGTACTGATAGGATTCAATTCGACCATTGAGCAGGACCTGTTCAGACTGAATGTACTCAGGGAACTGGGAATTACCCCCTTTGTCATTCCTTTCCGGGATTATGGGAATGAACGGGTGCCCACGCAGTACGAGCGTGACCTTGCCCGGTGGGCGAACCGGATGTGGCTGTTCAAATCCTCCTCCTTTGAGAACTATATGCCCCGCAAGGGATTCAAGTGTGGAATATTTAAAATAAACCGATAAGGACAGTAAAGACAATGAAAGCAAAAGGCTATTACGATTCGGGATGATTCAGACCCTCATCCTGGGAGAGAATTAACAATGAAGTTTCACCATTCAATCATGTAACCATGCGAAAGATGTATTTTGACTTCGGCTGATTGCCTGCCGGAACTTACCCCCTGAACCATTAAACCATAAACGGCCACGGCTGCCTTATGGGGATAGTGAAAGGGGGCAGCCCGTGGATTTTTATTCACTTTAAAAATCTCGTAATTCAATGAAACAGAAAAGATTGATTATGATGCTGGCCGTACTGGCGGCAGCGGGTGCGGCGATGGCACAAGGAAACGGACAGGCGGGCATCACGGAAGCCACGCAGTTGGTGACGGGATATTTTGACCCGGGCACGAAGCTGGTGTACGCGGTGGGTGCCATTATCGGCCTGATAGGCGGCGTCAAGGTCTACCAGAAATTCAGTTCGGGCGATCCCGACACCTCGAAAACCGCCAGCTCGTGGTTCGGAGCCTGCATCTTCCTGATAGTGGCCGCCACTATCCTGAGGTCGTTCTTCCTCTAAGAACAGATAAAAGACAACAGCTTATGTCTGACTTTGAGATAAACAAAGGCGTGGGCCGTGAGGTGGAGTTCAAAGGGCTCCGTGCCCAGTACCTTTTCATTTTCGCTTTCGGGCTGCTTGCCGTGTTCGTGGTGTTCGTCATCATGTACACGGCGGGCATCGGGCAATGGACGTGTATCGGCTTCGGGGTATCGGCTGCCACGGCAGTGGTCTGGCTGACCTTCTCGCTGAACCGGCGTTTCGGCAGCCACGGACTGATGAAGCTCCTTGCCGCCCGGCAGCATCCCAGGAGAATCCTCTCACGCAAACGCATCACACGTCTGATTAAAAAACAACAATCGTAAATCATGAGAAGTACATTGACAACATCCACACTGGAAAGCAAATTCCCCGTCATGGCGGTGGAGCACGGCTGCATCGTCAGCAAGGACGCCGACATCACGGTGGCTTTCCGGGTGACACTGCCGGAAGTGTTTTCGGTATCATCCGCGGAATATGAGGCGATGCACGCCACATGAGCCAAGGCAATCAAGGTATTGCCGAACTATTCAATCATCCACAAGCAGGATATTTTCATCACGGAGAAATACAGCCCCGACATCGGAAAAGACGGTCTGGGCTTCCTCTCCCGCAGTTTTGAACGCCACTTCAACGAGCGGCCCTACCTCGACCATACCTGCTACCTGTTTCTCACCAAGACCACTAAGGAACGCTCCCGGCAGCAGAGCAACTGGAACACGCTGTGCCGGAAGTTTCTGGTGCCGAAGGAGATACAGGACAGGGAGACGATGGAGCGTTTCATGGAGTCGGTGGGACAGTTCGAGAGTATCGTGAATGACAGCGGCCTTGTCAGGCTGGAGCGGCTGTCCACGGAAGAGATAACGGGAACGGAAGACGGACCGGGCATCATCGAGAGGTACCTGACCCTGTCGGCGAACGGAAGCGTCATGTTGCAGGACATGCAGCTGAACCCGGACGAAATGCGTATCGGCGACAAACGGCTCTGCCTGCATACCCTTTCCGACCTCGACGACCTGCCGGGCAGGGTACGTACCGACGGACGCTATGAGCGTCTTTCCACGGACCGCTCGGACTGCCGCCTGAGCTATGCCTCGCCCGTGGGTATCATGCTGCCCTGCGACCATATCTACAACCAGTGGATATTCATAGACGACAGCAGCGAGAACCTCGCCCGTTTCGAGAAGACGGCGAAGAACATGCAGTCGCTTTCACGCTACAGCCGGAGCAACCAGATAAACAAGGAATGGCTGGACGAATACCTGAACGTGGCACATACCAACGGGCTGCAATCCGTCCGCTGCCATTGCAACGTGATTGCATGGGCCGAAAACGGGGATGAGCTGCGGCGGGTGAAGAACGACGTGGGCAGCGCACTGGCGCTGATGGAATGCACGCCCCGCCATAACACCACCGACCTGCCGGTCCTCTACTGGGCGGGCATACCGGGAAACGAGGCGGACTTCCCTTCGGAAGAGAGCTTCTACACGTTCACCGAACAGGCACTATGCTTCTTTACGGCAGAAACCTGCTACCGGAACTCGCTTTCCCCCTTCGGGCTGCGCATGGTGGACCGGCTGACGGGAAAGCCCGTCTTCCTCGACATATCGGACCTGCCCATGAAAAAGGGGGTGGTGACCAACCGGAACAAGTTCATCCTCGGCCCGTCGGGCAGCGGAAAGAGCTTTTTCACCAACCATATGGTGAGGCAGTATTGGGAACAGGGCACGCATATCCTGCTTGTCGATACCGGAAATTCATACAAGGGGCTGTGCGACCTGATCCGCCAGAAGACGAACGGGGACGACGGAGTTTATTTCACTTATCAGGAAAATGACCCGATTTCCTTCAATCCGTTCTTCACTGAGGATTACCGGTATGACATCGAGAAGCGGGACAGCATCAAGACGCTGATTCTGACCTTATGGAAAAGAGAGGACGAGCCGCCACGGCGCTCGGAAGAGGTGGCGCTATCGAACGCAGTCAGCCTGTATATCGAGAAGATAAGGAAGAACCGGAAGATAAAGCCGAACTTCAACTCGTTCTATGATTTTGTAAGGAAGGACTACCGCAAGGTGCTGGCGGACAAGAACGTGCGTGAGAAGGACTTTGACGTGGACGGTTTTCTGAACGTACTGGAACCCTATTACAAGAACGGCGAATACGGCTATCTGCTGAACTCGGACAAGGAACTGGACTTATTGAACAAGCGGTTCATCGTATTCGAACTGGATGTCGTGAAGGATAATCCCATCCTTTTTCCGGTGGTGACTATCATTATCATGGAGACTTTCATTAATAAGATGAGGCGTTTGCAGGGTATCCGCAAGATGATACTGATTGAGGAAGCATGAAAGGCAATCGCCAAGGAAGGTATGGCCTCTTATATTAAATATTTGTTTAAGACGGTCAGAAAATTCTTCGGCGAAGCGGTTGTGGTCACGCAAGAAATCGATGATATTATCTCTTCCCCCGTTGTGAAAGAGACAATTATCAACAATTCGGACTGCAAGATACTGCTTGACCAACGAAAGTACCAAAACAAATTCGACCAGATACAGAACCTGCTCGGCCTGACGGACAAGGAACGCTCACAGATACTTTCCATCAATCTTGCCAATGCGGCCAACCGGCTTTATAAAGAGGTCTGGATCGGGCTTGGCGGTACGCAAAGTGCGGTATATGCGACAGAAGTTTCGGCTGAAGAGTACCTTTGCTACACCACTGAAGAGACTGAAAAACTGGAGCTTACCCGGCTTACGGAAAAGCTGGATGGAAACATCGAGCTGGCTATCAGACAGCTTGCCGAAAACAAGCGGCAGGAAAACAAACAATCCTTTAATCCATAAAACACAATGAGTAAGAGAGATTTATTAAGCCAATGCAGGGAAGCGCTCGGAGACGCCACCCTGACCAATCTGGACCTGCTGAACCTGATTGGGGAGATGAGAAAGGAACTGGAACATGACCGCATCTGCGGGCACTGAATGAACAGGGAAGGCGGCTCGACGCTGACCATCCGTAAATCCAACCGGATGACGGACGGCTTCAAGGGATACAAGGCCACGCTGTTCGCCGGAGAAAGGGCCTACGTTGAAATCAGTATCCCGCTGCGCGGCGGTGACGACCTTTTCCTGCACGGGAACAGGGATGCCGGATGCATCGGGTATTTTTCAGGCAGCGAGGTGCTGCTGTTCGGCAGTTACGGTCTGTTCGCCCGTGACGACGACAGCCGGTATTTACTGACTAAAGAAAGGAGATAGACGTATGAAAAGGAAAATGACAATTCTACTGATGACCCTGCTGTCCCTTTCGGTGACAGTCCGGGCGCAGTGGGCGGTTTTCGACCCCAGCAATTTCGCGCAAAGTATCGTGAACTCGGCCAATGAAATCGTACAGACTTCCTCGACGGCACAGAACATGTGGAGCAACTTTCAGGAGACTGTAAAAATTTATGAGCAAGGAAAGGCCTACTACGACGCATTGAAATCGGTGCATGACCTGGTAAAAGGCGCCCGCAAGGTGCAGCAGACCATCCTTCTGGTGGGTGACATCAGCGACATCTACGTGACGAACTTCAACACGATGACGGGCGACCCCAACTTTACGGTGGAAGAGCTATCGGCCATCGCCTTCGGGTACAACAGACTGCTCAAGGAAAGCAGCGACCTGCTGCTGGACTTGAAGGAAGTAACCACAGCAACCGGGCTCTCGATGACCGACAAGGAGCGGCTGGACATCATCAACCGGATATACGGCGAGGTGCTGGAATACAAGAACCTGACATGGTACTACACCCGAAAGAACATCGGGGTGTCGTACCTGCGTAGCAAGGAAAAGGGGGATGCCGCACGGGTGCTCTCCCTGTACGGGACACACGACCAGCGTTACTGGTAATCATTCATCCGTTAAATCAAGAAGACCATGTTATTATTATCAATAGACTGGACGAACCTGCATGAGTTGTTGCGTTCGCTTTACGATGAAATGATGCCGCTGTGCGAGGATATGGCCAGTGTAGCGAAGGGAGTGGCGGGCCTCGGCGCGTTGTTCTATGTGGCCTACGGATGGCCACAATCGCTCTCACGGGCGGAACCGATAGACGTGTTCCCGCTGCTCCGGCCCTTCGCGCTGGGCCTTTGCATCATGTTCTTTCCCACTATGGTACTGGGCACAATCAACGGGATTCTTTCCCCCGTATGCAAAGCTACTTCCTCCTTGGTCGAACAGCAGACCTTCGACATGAGGAAATATCAGGAAGAGAAGGACAGGCTGAAACGCGAGGCGATGCTGCGTGACCCGGCGAAGGCCTTCCTTGTGAGCGACGAGGCGTATGATAAGAGGCTGGACGAACTGGGCTGGTCGCTGGGGGACATGGACACGATGATAAACATGTACGGACAGAAGAAGATATACGAGCTCGGCGAGAAAATCCGGGGATGGTTCCGCGAACTGTTGGAACTCTTCTTCCAGGCGGCCTCGCTGCTGATAGACACGCTGAGAACCTTCTTCCTGATCGTACTGTCCATCCTGGGACCCGTCTCCTTCGCGCTGGCCGTCTATGACGGGTTCCAGAGCACGCTGACCACCTGGCTGTCCCGGTATATCTGCATCTATCTGTGGCTGCCGGTGAGCGACCTGTTCGGAGCGGTCCTCTCGCGCATACAGATACTGATGTTGCAGCAGGACATAGAGAAGATGCAGGACCCGGCATTCATACCGGACTCGTCGGGGAAAGTGTACTGCATTTTCATGATTATAGGTATCATCGGTTACTTCTGTGTCCCCACCGTTTCATCGTGGATTATCCAGGCGGGCGGTGCCGGAGCTTACGGACAGAAGGCAAACGGTGCCGGAAAGATGGCCGGTAACGGTGTCGCGGCGGTAGGCGGTGCGGCAGGCGGAGCGATAGCCGGACGTATCAAGAAAATGTTCTAACCTTGCATCAATAATTGTATAACGACATTAAAAACAGAACAAGAAAATGGAATTCAAATCATTAAAGAACATCGAGACATCGTTCCGGCAGCTACGGCTGTTCGGGATGATATTCCTGGGGGCGTGTACGCTGGTAACGGTATTTTCCGTATGAAAGGCATACGGGTTCGCCGAGGCGCAGCGGCAGAAAATCTATGTGCTGGACAGCGGAAAGTCGCTGATGCTGGCACTCTCGCAGGACATGCAGCAGAACCGTCCGGTGGAAGCGAGGGAACATATCAGACGTTTCCACGAACTGTTCCTCTCCTTGTCACCAGACAAGAGCGCCATTGAAAGCAATGTGCAGCGTGCCCTTTACCTCTCGGATGAAAGTGCCATCGGCTACTACCGGAACTTGCAGGAAAAAGGCTATTTCAACCGGATGATAGCGGGAAACATCTCGCAGACGCTGACGGTGGACAGCATACAGGGGAACTTCGGCAGTTATCCCTACGAGATGAAGGCCTATTGCCGGCAGCACATCATCCGTTCGAGCAGCGTTACCGAAAGGTCGCTTGTCACCACCTGTCGTCTGAGGAATGTAACCCGGAGCGACAACAACCCGCAGGGCTTTCTGATAGAGAGCTTTACCATCATCGAAAACAGGGACATCGGACAGTATGAAAGATAAGGGGACAAAAAAGGTCTTCCATTCGTTCAGAACGGAGAAAGACCGATATATAATAAAACTCCGCAGACGGTGGCAACGGCTGAGCTATCGGCAGCAAAGGATTGTCATCCTTTACCTGCTCGGACTCTTCGCCGCCATTGACCTTGCCTGCATCGTGGGCGGTTTCTGCGGAACAGACAAATTTCCGATTGAGGTACGGCATCTCCAAAGGATTGCGCTTCCCCAAGCGGACAGTATCCAACCATTAAAAAACAATATATCCAATGACACAATCCGATAAGAAAGAAAAGGACAGGGAAACGCGGAAAGCGGAGTCCGTACCCGAAAAAGGGAAAAAGCCGGGCCGCAAGGCTGCCGACAAGCTGAAATTCTATGGCGTGGCGGCTGTTCTGTCCCTGCTTTGCGCCGGGTTCATCTGGTTTATCTTCAAGCCGGATGCAACGGAAACGGTGGAAGGGGCGGCAGGTATCAATACCACGATACCCGACGCTATCGCACCGGAGACGATGGCCGACAAACAGAAGGCCTACGAACTGGAACAGATGAAGAGGCGCAGGCAGGAGAAGGTAAGGACCTTGCAGGATGTGGCCGGGGACTATCTGACACCGGACACACCGGACGGGCTGAAGCCGGAAAAGGCGGCACCGGAACAGGACGCTATCCGGGAGTCACGGCAACAGCAACAACAAATATCAAGACAGATAACCTCGTTCTATCAGGAACCGAAGGAGAATCCCAGGGTAAGCGATCTGGAACGGCAGGGGAAGGAGCTTAATGAAAAGCTGGAACGTGAACGGAACGGGCAGGACCCGCTGGAACTGATGGAGAAGTCGTATGAGATGGCGGCACGCTATTTCCCCGGACAGACGGGCGGGCAGGTGAAAAGCATACAGCCGGGCGGTCCGTCCGGCAACCCTGCCGCCATAGTCGCCAGACGTGCCACGGAAAACGTGGTTTCGTCGCTGGCTGCGCCGCCGGCTCCCGACACGATACCCCGCAATTACGGTTTTGCCACGGCGGTAGGTGCCGGACAGCCTGCCGGAGCCAATACGATACGTGCCTGCGTGGCCGAAGACCAGACGGTGAGCACCGGGGCATGACTGAAGTTCCGGCTGCTGGAACCGCTGCAAGTGGGCGGCGTGCTTGTACCTGCCAATACTCCGCTATATGGCACGGTGCGTATCGAAGGACAGCGGATGGCAGTCACGGTAAACTCCATAGAGAGCGGCGGCAATATCCTGCCGGTGGAACTGGCGGCTTACGATATGGACGGGCAGGAAGGGCTTTTCGTCCCGAACACGGCGGAACGTACCGCCATGAAAGAAGCCGCCGCCAATATCGGAGGCAGTTTCGGGACAAGCATCTCGTTCGCACGCAGTGCCTCGCAACAACTCGTCATGGACGTGACAAGGGGCGTGCTTGGCGGCGGGTCGCAATACCTGGCCACAAAGATGCGTGAGGTGAAGGTGGCCGTGAAAGCGAATTACCAACTTCTATTAATATCCAAAAAACAGTAATCAGATGAGGACAAGAATTATTTTATCATTAGTAATGCTTTTGACCGTATTGTCGGTAAAGGCGCAGGAACCGGTGGAAACAAAGATTTTCCCCACCAACCAGATTATCGCACCGCATAGGATTGAGGTGACTTTCCAGAAAACCGTACATATCCTTTTCCCTTCCGAAGTGAAATATGTGGATCTGGGCTCGTTCGACATCATAGCGGACAAGGCCACGGGGGCGGAGAATGTGGTACGCATCAAGGCGGCGGTGAAAGGCTTTGAAGGCGAGACGAACTTCTCCGTCATCACTGCCGACGGCTGCTTCTATTCCTTCAATGTGGTCTATAAGGCCGAACCGGCCCAGCTCTCCATCGAGATGGAAGACTGGCTGCGGGACAATCCCGAAGGCGGTTTTGCCGGTGACCGCATGTTCGTGAAGCTGAAGGAGCTGGGCGGGGAGACACCGTTGGTGGTGAACCGCATCATGTACACGCTGTACAAGAAGAACAAAAGGGACATCCGGCATATCGGCTGCAAGAAGTACGGCATACAGACCCTGCTCAAAGGGCTTTATATCAACAATGACCTGCTGTACCTGCATACTTCCCTGCGCAACGCCTCGGACATCTCGTTCGACATTGACCATATCCGTTTCAAGGTGGTTGATAAGAAGGTGGCCAAGCGCACGGCCATGCAGGAGAACTTCATAGAGCCGGTAAGGACTTACAACCGTCTGACAACGGTGGACGGCAAGGCCACGGTACGCAACATCTTCGTGCTGCCCAAGCTGACACTGCCGGATGACAAGCTGCTGGTAGTGGAGATTTACGAGAAAGGCGGTGCCCGCCACCAGTCGTTCCGCATAGAGAATACAGACCTTGTGGCGGCAAAACCGGTCAGTGAACTGCATCTGAAATAATAACCTATATATAATGATGTATATGCAAAGAATATTATTCATATTGACAGCTGCTGTACTGTCGCTCCTTGCGGGCGAAGCATACGCGCAGCGTGACTTGCCGTGGCAGACGGGCATACAGTTCACGACAGGTGGGGTGAACCATTTCCTTTCATGGAAGAGTGGCGGTGAACGCCACTACTTCACCTCGCTGGCCTTTACACATACCAACCGTAACCGTACCTATTGGCTGTATGGCCTGGATTATCAGATAAAGGAGTACACCTACGGAAATAAGGCGATACCCAAAGCGCAGTTCACGGGGGAACTCGGTTACTTCATTCCCGTATTGTGGGACAAAGGCCGGAATGTATGCCTACGTATCGGATTCTCGGCATTGGGCGGTATCGAGACGGTCAACTGGGGAACCTCCCTGCTTCCTGACGGGGCGGCGGTGACAAACGGTGACTGCTTTATCTATGGCGGCGGGCTGACTGCGGCCTTCGATGTCTATCTGACGGACCGGGTGGTGTTCCTGCTGCAAGTCAAGGAAAGGGCCTTGTTCGGTACGGATGCGGGTAATTTCCATACACAGGTAGGATTGGGAGTCCGCCTTATCATCAACTAATGAAAAGAGAAAGGAGAAACAGAAAGATGAAAAACATATCATATATATGCATAGGAGCACTCTTTGCGGTGCTGGCCTTCGGTTCCTGCAACGATGATATAGACATCCGGCAGGACTATGATTTCAGCCTCTCGTCATGGTATCTGCAAAAACAGATTGAAACGGGTGAAACGGTGGAGATACGCTTTTATCTTGACCGTGAAGGGGACTATGAAAAGGCGGAGTATGAAATCGGTTATATCCAGATGGAAGGCAAGGGAGAGGTGACGGACTGTGAAGGCGCAAGACTTGTCAACCGGGAGGTGAGACCGTTGGCAGAGGTATCGGGACTGGA
>OOCK01001162.1_pt1 | contig 12627 bp, 12 predicted proteins | sample 1670951 | NCBI WGS metagenome assembly OOCK01 (sample SAMN06348107, study PRJEB24527) | human gut metagenome | biome: human gut; feature: ankylosing spondylitis patient; material: feces | host: Homo sapiens | place: China | collected 2015-10
TTACTATATATGAATAGAATTAAATACATAAAGGGAATACATTCATAACGTGCGTGTGTGCACGCGCGCAGTTCTGCGAGCTAAGACGATGAAACACAAAGCGTTACAGAGGTGAAAATGTTAATATTGCATTTTGAATTAAGTTAAAACAATACGGAAATGTTAACGGAATGTTCCACATGAAACAGAGGAGGAGGGCGGCTCATGTGAATAACAGGAACAGAATACATTTGCGGGTGTTCACTGTCTCGAGGGAAGCATAGCCAGTCAGGGATGGGGAAGGGAAGATTCGTTTCGGGTGTGGGGTCTCATTTGTGATTAGTGTTTCATGTGGGGTTGTCTTGTTTGACTCCGAAGCGAGGGGCACAGCCCCGAGCGAGGTTATGTCTTACTGGGTTTTGTTTTTGAGTCAGGGGTAAACAGGGGGTGGGGGTCGGGCTTTATTAATGAATTTGGAAATTCGGCTAAAAGTATTACCTTTGTTGTATGGGTACAGCGATAGACATAATCAAGGGGAAAGAAGAGCGGGAGCTACGCAGGCAGGGAATGGAAGAGCGTGGCGAGGTAAAGAAGTACGAAGTAGACACGAAAGTACGGGAAGAGTTCAGTGCTACGTTTGGGAAGACGGTAGCGTTTTTGGACATGATAGGGGTACGGGAGAAGTTGGAGGAGATATTAGGGGATATAGAGGTAGCGGACAGTCCTGCAACGATAAGCAAGTTAAAGGGGAAGTTAGATGTAATCATGAAGTACGTAAATGTGTTTAAGGCAGCGAGTGACAGCATCAACCGGACAGAGAAGACGATAATCAAGGAGCGAGAAGTATCGGAAGAAGGAGAAAATAGTGTAGGGATAGGGAATATAGAAGTAATAGAGAAGATAGACTATGATACTATTGCCGGAGCGGTTAAACGATAAGCAGATAGAGTTATACAATTTGTTGAATGAGGACAGATATGTAGAGTATTTGTTTTACGGTTCGAGTAGGGCTGGGAAGACATTTTTGATATTTGCATGGTTTGTGACGCAGTGTATAAGATACGGGGCGAATTGTTTGATAATCCGGAATACGTTCACTTCGTTAAACAATGGTATGTTGATGCAGACAGTACCGGCGGTATTGAATTCAATGGCGAGGCGTTGGGGGTACAGTGATTACAAGAAGGTGATGATAGGGGGAGAGAGGTTTGCTCGGTATGTAAACAAGGACGACAGTTTGGTATTCTACAATGGTTCCTACATAAAGTTCGGGAGTTTGCGGGGGAGTTCGGACAGTGAGTCGAAATATGATTCGATATTAAGTACGGAATGGGGGCATATATTTTTAGATGAGATAAGTGAGATAAGTTGGCAGCCGGTAAGCAAGTTATTGACACGGTTGGCACAGAAGTTGCCGGTAAAGAACAAGATGTTGTATGCGTTGAATCCGTGCAGTAAGAATCATTGGAGTTACAAGAGGTTTTTTTTGCAGGAGGACTACGATACTGGGTTGAAGTTAGACCCGAGTATACAGGCGATGTTGTACAAGAAGCATTTTAGTGTAGAGGACAACAAGGAGAATGTATCTTCGAGTTATATGTTGACGATGAAGAGTTTGTCGAAGATAGACAAGCGTAGGTTTTTGGACGGGGAGTATTACGATGAGATGGAGGGAGAGATATTCCACCATATACCATGGGGGACAATGCCGGAAGAAGAATCGTTTGTACGATGTATAATCTACGTAGACCCGTCGGCAAAGGAGAGTGTAAAGAACGATTACAAGGCATGCGTATTGCTGGGTTTGACGAAAGACAAGATATGGTTGGTGGATGTATATGCAGTACAGGGGAGCACATACGAGATGTTGGAAGGCATATATAGCTTATACGTAAAATGTCCGATAACGCCACGTTTATACATTGAAAAAAAGCAAGTTCCGTTGGATTTCAACAAAACATTGCTTAACTTTCAGGCGCAAAAGGGGTGGATATGTCCGATAGAGTGGGACACGCGCAATCACGGTAACAAGTTTTACAACATTGAGTCCACTTTAGACCCGTTGTTCAAGAATGGGGGGATGATGTTCAACGACAAGATGAAGAACACTCCTATGGGAGAGATTACGGTGCAGCAGTTTTTGGAGTTTTCGAGGAAAGAGAGTCCGTTAAAGAAAGACGACATACCGGACGCGGTAGCCAAAGGAGTTTCGTTAATGGGGAGGAATCTGAAGATAGTTAATCCAGCCCAGAAGAAGACGAAGATGTTTATAGCGATAGGAGGGAAATTAAAGTCCTTATAATATGATAGAGATAAAAGATTTATATCAATGGATACAGCCTAACACATGTGATGAGATAATAGGCATGAATCCGACGGCATTGGAAGACGCCTATGTATCCGCTATAGGCTATTTGGCTGGCGAGATAGGGAATATATACGATTTGGAGGAGATGTTGCCGGTAATGAAGGATGTCCATCCTGATTTGTTCTTTATGGTAAGGGTATTGACGGCATCAGCCTTTATGGGTTCTACATTTGCGTGGAGTACTGTTTTCACGAACCAGTACAACAGTGTGATGTCTACTATACACAGGATGAAGTCTGGGACATCCCGCATGACTGGGGCGGTTAACAAGCCTGAGCCTAACGCGATAGGTAAAATAGTAACGAACATAAATGATTATATAGGCTAATATGACAATCTGGAATACACCCCAAATAGACCCTTATTACATTCCCAAGTCTGTAGGGACTGGAGTAGTTAAGTCAAAATATCTTATTAACTATTATGACACTCCGTATACAGCGAAATACTGGAGGGATGCGATAGACAGGGCTATAAATTACAGTGATTTGTACTACTATGGCGTTTTGCAGTCGTGGGCTATACAGTCGAGTCCTTTTTTGGTGTCCTTATTGGACAAGAGATATGTTCCTGCCCAAAAGAACTTCTATGCTTTGGCGAAATACGGGGAAATGAGCAGGATAGACGACAAATTCTCCAAATATTTTACGCAGACCAACATTTTCAAGCAGCTTGTTTGCCGTGCTCCGTTGAACGCGAAGATTCGCGGGGTAGCAGGCAAGCAGATAGACATAGAAAAGGATATTGTTACTGATTTCCCGATGAGGAATATAGACATGTTCAACAGGGCTATACGTTATATGACCTTTGACATAGAGAGCGTAGCCAAGTTCGATGATTACGACAACATGTTCTATTTCGAGGCTTCCCCAGAAGAAGATTACAAGTTGGGGCTTATGCAGGAAATTACAAGGGCAATAATCGAAATAATCAATTCTTACCGGAATTGGGGGATACTTACAGGGAGATATTCATATCCACGCTATACGATAGGATATCAGGCGCAGAACGAAGAAGCACAGCAGATAGCGGCGGAATACGCCAGATTGATAAATGACCCTACAGCCACACCGGTAGTGCCCTTTGAGGTAAACGAATTGTCCACGAATAAGGAGAGGAAATACCAAGTAGAGATAAATTCCGTCAATACTGAAGCTCCGAGCGAAGCTTTCAGGGCTCACAAGGAGTTGGTAGACAAGTGGGAAAGCGAGCTTATGCAGCTTATCACCGGAAGTACGTTAATCGGGAACACCGAAAAGAACACGAATTCCGAGCAGTTGGCGGAAATTCACATGCAATTGTACAAGAATATCCTTGACGAAGACAACAAGGACATTTTAAGGGTGACGAATACCCAGACCATGCCGAAATTGGCGAGATTGATAAAGAACAAGGATTTGACGGATTATCAGGTAGTGATTATTCCCGACAAGAGTATCTCTGTCAAGCATTTTATCCAGATTACGGACACATTGAGCAAGCAAGGATTGCGGATTTCCGAACAATTCCTGCAAAAAGTGGGGTTGGATGAAGGAGATATCGACAAAAAAGTCACCAACAAGTCATGGATTACCAACACAGTAGACAAGATAAAGAGCATTTTTACCCCTAAAAGCAAGAAAGATGGCGGATACGATGCAGGATATGATAAACAAGCTCAGGAGTCTTAGGAATTGTGTAAGGAGCGAAATGCCCAAGGCGATATCGGAAAGCATGCTTAAAGAAACGAAGCAGAATTTCCAGAAAGAGGCATATACTAACGACGGAGGGGCACAGAAATGGAAAGAGCGTATGTATGACGTGCACAATACGCCTATCGGTGTAAAGTTGCCTTATCCCAAACTAAGGAGGACAGGGAGGTTATACAATTCTATCAAGAAAATAACCAATGTCCCGTACACGGCAGGGTTAAAAACCAGCGTTCCGTACGCACAATTGCAGAATGAAGGAGGAAAGGCGCAAAAAAGGTGGGTTCAGCCTGCATATAAAATAAACAGGAGACCTCCCAAAATTCCAGCCCGTCAATTTATGGGAGTAGGAAGCCGGACATATAGGAGAGCATATAAGGCTATTTTGGCGGTTTGGAATAAAAATTTCAATAAATAGTTGATTGATAACGAAAAACTTAATATTTTAGCGAAAAATAGGGCATATGATAGGGTTATTAACTAAGAAATTGATAGATTTTTTCAGGCAAACAGATATTGTCATAGAGCATCATATCCCCGTATTGACGTCTAATGTATCAGACGGAAGGACAGTAGTAAACACGACATTGCCGGCTATTGTAGTAACCGTAGATTCAGCCCCTAACAATATGGTTTATATTGGCGGTCTGATAAGGGACAACATCAATATAGACATTGTAGTAATGGACAGGCTGGTAAATTATACCCTATCAGGAGAGACGGATATATACCAATGGAGGCGTAATCTTGCCTATAAGCTAAGGACAGAGCTTTTCACGGAGAGGGCGTCCGAATTTTTCAAGGATATACTTCAAGGGAACAACTTTTTGCCTATGTATCGTGGCATGAATAACTTTATCAAGCAGGGATACAAGGAAGACACGGAAGAAGATATAGAATGCTGGCGGATGAAATTCGAGTGTGTCATGGTGGACAATTCTACCATAGACATAACATATATAAAAGCCAAATCAGGCTCTGTGCAGCTTATAGACAAGCAGATAAATCCCGTCACCCCTATACATCCCCATTATGGGATAGAAGAGATGATGTGGAAGTACGGCTATGGGCAGTATATCCCTGATTTGTTAGATATGATTATCACGAGCGGGCAGATAACAGACCAGTATAAGGAGGAAGGTTCTGGGAATATACCCTTCAGCATGACGGACAAAGTATTGTTTTTGCCAGAAAATTTCCCTGAAAAGACAAGTTATCAGAACTTATATGGAATATTAAGCATGAAATATGTTCCATATAATAATGCTATGAATTTATTTTACAATAATGTTGAGCTTAGGGAGATAAATGTAGATACATCTTCATGGACAAATTTAAATAATGCTTTCAGAAACTGTTATTTTCTGACTAAAATAAATGAAGGCAATATTGTAGATTGTAGAAGTATTAATAGTAGAATGAGCAACGCTTTTTATGGATGTTCAAATATTAAAGAAGTAACCTTTATAAATATCCCAGATTTTGATATCCCAGTCCCTGTGGATAGTATTTTTTCATTAGCGCCAAATATAATTCCTGATAAAATAGAAAAAGTGACATTTAGCCCTAAAATAAAAACTAATAATGCCAGATTAATGTTTAATGGAAGAAATTCATTAAAATATATCATTGGAGAATTGGATTTTTTAGCAATTACAGACACAGGCGGGATAAATTCAGCATTTAATGGATGTACTTCTCTTATAGAAGTCCGATTTACACCTGAAAGCATAAAACAAAATTTGTCTTTTAGACAATCATCTCAATTAAGTGATGAATCCATACAAAGCATACTTGACGGATTGGCTAATGTTTCGACAACATGTACATTATCCCTAAATTCGGAAGTATATGCAAAATTGACGGAAGAGCAAAAACAGTCGGCAACAGATAAAGGTTGGACAATAATTAGTTAATTATGACAGAGTTAAAAGCAAGAAAAGGTTATGTATATACCGACAAAAACAAAACATTTTTTGCCGATACAATTGTATTGGGGAAATATGACAAGAAAGAAAATTATCGGCAAATGAAAATAGAGGGTAACGAAGAACTAATAGAAAATTATAAAAATGGTAAGGCAAGTATTATCGGATGAATCCCTAAACGATAGAGGATTTAGGGTAATGAACAAGTCTATAAAGTGGGACAGATATTTGAAAAATCCCGTTCTTGTAGAACAGCATATGTCATGGGAACCGCCTATCGGCAGGATAGATGATATAAAACTCGAAAATGACGCATGGACAGGGGTTTTGGTATTCGCTTCTACCGAAAAAGGCAAGATGTATGAGAAATTATACAATGAAGGCTGTATAAGAGCCGTATCTATTGGCGGGAATGCAGTAATAGTAGAGAATGAGAGGGGAGAGAAAAAAACAAAGTCTTTTGATGTTTTTGAAGTCTCTTTAGTTACTATTCCTTCAAATGCCAATGCGGTAAAACATGAATTGGGTCATATCCCAGTGGAATATAAATTATATTGTGATAAAAAGGAATTTATTACTTTAAGTTCTAATTTTGAAGAATTAAATAATATGGAAGAAGAAAAAGAAAAAAAGGAAGAATTGGAGGCTAAGCCCGAAGTTCAAAAAGGTCCAGAGTCAGAAGCTCCAAAAGAAGAGCTTAAGGCTGAGGAAACAAAAAACACAGTCCTTTCGGCTTTGAAAGATTTGTTAGGTCTGAATTCAAAGAAGAAATTAGAAGATGATGATGAAGATGAAAAAGAAGAAGACAAAGACATTAAAGAAGACGAAGACGAGGACAAGAAGGAAGTAGAGGACACCAAAGCTAAGGACGAAAAGGAAAAATTGGAGTCTGAGGATTTGAAAAAGAAATTGCCTGAAAAAGTAGCGGAAAGATTGCAGGCAAACCCTGAAGCAAGAATTTTTACAGAAAATACACAACAACCTAAAATTATGACAGAATACAAGACTTTACATTCTTATTTATCTTCGGAAGAAGGTAAAAATAAGATGGGTATGATGGCATTAGGCTCTGACTTGAAATATGCTCATGAGCACAAGCCTATCCCAGTTCATGACTTGCTGGATTCTTACAAAGAATTGGCGTCTATTTTGAAAAACGACCGTGATTTTATGAGCTCTTTCGGTCAAGTGAATTTATGTTTTGAAGGGACAGCTCCAAAAACTACTCCGCAACTATTGGATACTATTTTGGCTGCCGGAGACAATACCTATGATTTCTTGGCAACACCGGATTTAGTAGCCGTACAATGGCTGGCAATGTATTATCGCATGTTGTTCCCTATTAACACATTCGCTGATAGAATCCCGCGTATTAGTTCAGATTCAGCCGGTACGATACACCCAGAAATAAACATGACTCCTAAAGTTTATTTCGATACTTTGGTGCCTAAAGAAAAAGTGTCCGAGTATTTGTATGATGACGACCCAATCGCTATTCCTACTTATGCTTTCTCCTTAAATGCCATTGCATGGCAGCCTGGCGATGATAATCTGTTGAGATATGACAAGAGAGGCATTGGTATGGCTGAAGCTTTGAGAGTAGTATCTAACGCTCAACATAACTATATTATCCAACAGTTGGCAGAAGCTGTTAAGGAAGGTACTTTTATTCCTATGACCGGTACCGCCACTGTAAATTCAGCAGGCATGTTCCCAGCCAATCCGGCTGCCGCAGGTAATATCAAAGATTTCACGGTAGCTGACTTGTTAAGCCTCCGCATGAAGTTTATCCAAGCTAACTTCAATCTGGATATCGAACGTCCAGAGGTAGTAATGGACGCTATCTATGCTAACCAATTGCAGTCTAACGATACTTTTGTAAATGCGTTGAACTTACCGACTGAAAATATCGGTCCAATGCAGATGATGGCTTACGGCATGAACATTACACAGCGTTCTATATGTGGTGTATATGATACTACTACAAGCAAAGTGGTTGACCCGCAATTATATGGAGAACCTTTAGCAGAAGGTCACATGATAGACTCTGATTATACACCGGTTACTCTTAACGCTAAGGCTTACGGTTGCGTTATCGGGTTCTTGCCTTCTCAATTCCTTATCGGTGTAGGTCGTACAAATGTATTCGTAAAACAAGAACCTACCCTTTGGGCATGGGAAATGTCTATGGATACTCGTATGGGAGCCGGTGCAGCTCGTAAGGACGGAGTAGGAATCTATGGCGTAGCTCCAGCAGTAGCAGGTGCATAATATAAATAATAAGCAGGGGGCAAAATCCCCTGCTTGAATACTAACACACAAAATAAACAATAAACAATATGGAACTTACTAATTATCAAGAAGGCTTTTTCCAGTATCTATACGCATTGGTAAAATCTCGCGGAAAAGTATACGCATGTGAAAACGGCAAAGTTTTCGGAAGGGAAATAGATGCCAGAAGACAAGCACATGATTACTTTGAGCGGAGGAAATATAAATTATTGTGGGCGGAAATTACGATGGATAACCTGCCTCTGAACAATGAGGAATTTAAAAATGTGTTAGAATCATATAACCCGCCAGAGCCTAACAATTCCGCTAAGAACAAGAAAGAACCGCTTAAAATGGATAGTTCTATTGAAAGCGAATTCAATGCGTTAAAAGAGGCTCGGAAAAACTCAGAAAAGAAAACAAAAGGTAGACCACCTAAAGAAGAATAATTATGGCAACAACAGGAATACATATTTCATTAAAAGATACGTCTATTGGGAGTAACCAAGTAGACGAATCTATTTCTTGTTTGGTTGTTGATGTGGCAGGTGCGGAATCTAATTTGCCTGAAGACTTAGAGTTAAACACCCCTTATATGATAACTTCGTTATCAGCAGCAGAGGGGTTAGGTATAACTTCAGAATGGGCGGAAGGTAACGGAGCGAAGACTATGCTATACCAACACATCAGCGAGTTTTACGGTGCAGCTTCGACAGGGACTAAGTTATGGATTGTCCTCGTTCAAACGACGGCAAGCATAAACTTCTCTACTGCAAGTTTCTATACGGCATTACAGCCGGTAATATTCAAGACTATCTCAGGTAGTTATAAGAACAGACCTCGTGCAATAGGATTCTGCCAATCTAAAGGGACATTGCCCGCTCCTGAATATGGTGAAGGCGTGAACAATGAGACAGACCAAGAAGCACTCAATCAGATACAGACATTCTTGACTAACATGTTTGAATTGGGCATCAGAATGGTTGGTGTATTTGACGGAGCGTATATCAAGCAGGGGACTTTCAGCAGCGCAACAGAGATAGCTAAACTTATGGATTGCTCGGCTATGAGTTATCCAAGTGTAGCATATTGCGTTACCGGTTCTTCTCCTAACGGGTTGTCTTCTGTAGGTCGTGTATTGGGAGTAAGAGCCAGCCGGAGTATAGCTGCATCTATCGGGAATGTAGCTTTGGGTTCTGTAGCTACGGAAGAATATTTTACGGATAGTGATTTGGCTTCTGTATCCAGCAATCCAAAAACTGGTACACCCGTAAACGGATATGACGTCACTCTCGCGAATCTGGTAGCCCCATTAGGATATATATTTACCCGTAACAGGTTAGGTATAGAGGGGTTATATTATAACGACGGGGCGACATGCAACGCCACTACTATGGCATTAAACAAGATAGAAAGAGTTGCTGTCGGCAATGCAGTTTGCGATGATGCCCAACAGTTCCTTACCTATTATATCAACCAGAATATCCCTTGTGATTCTTCAGGTCAGATATTACAGGCTTTTAAGAGTTCAGCTATATCACAATTTACAGCCCAATATATCACTCCGAGAATAAACGCTGGGCAAGCTGGGGCGATAGATTTCGACTTCAAGGCTAAGGATGATAATTACATACAATCCGAAGCTTTGGAAGTGACTATAAGTATAGTACCGAACCCTGCAATGCGTGAAGCCTTTGTAACAACATTCTTTGTAACTTCAATTTCTTAAAATTATGGCAGACCAATCGGGACTAATAATATCAAGTGCTGACGTCCAAGTTTGGGTAAACTTAGGAAATGGAGCAATTATACAATTGTTCACAGCGCAGAATTTTTCGGGAAGTATAGAAAAGTCAGTAAATGAGATTTACGCAATAAGTTCTGAAACTCCTATTTCCGTAAAAGGTATAAACAAAGCCTATTCAGGTTCTTTTGTTATACAATCAGGAGAATGGAACAGGTTAATAAACAGTTATAACGGGATAGCAACTACGTTGAGACCGTCATTAACTGATATTCCTGAAGGACTTACCGTTACTATCATGTTCAGCAACAGGGCGGATTTAACCCCGACTGATACGACTTTGACCTATACAGGAGCACAATTTAGCAATGATTCTTTCGAGGTCAATGCTAATGACCCTCAGACTTTAGTAACCTTGAATTTCAGGGCAACAGAACTTACAAGACAAGTTACACCAATAGCTATTTAATCAGATAGGGGATTATTCCCCTATCTCCTTTTTACATTTAAAACTATCAACACATGAGCACATTTAAAGTTTCAAGTTTCACATTTGTAGAAAAATTACCCGACAAAAAAGGGATATTCGAGGAAATAGAAGTAACAGAAGACGTGGAATTAAGACATGCAGAGCGTACACGTTTGGAAGATTCAATTTTCATTACTTCTTTGTTGGATAATTCGGATACGACGACAGAGAGAAAGATAAACGACGCCATAAAATACGTTAATATATTTGTCGTTGACAAGACTTTAGCAAAAAGGATTTCAAGTGACGGGATTGCATGTCTGTCTCTGTTCTCTTCAGAACAAGTACAGGAGGATTTGATAAATTTTATCAATCGGGCAGGGAAAACCCTAAATATGCAGATGCCCGAGCAGAAATAGAATATAAATTAACACAATATAGCAAGACAGACCCCCTTTTGATAAAAAAAGCTCTTGTTTCTCATTTTTTCCATATTCCGATTAATAAAATTACAAAATCATTAACTTTGGAAGAAATAGAAAAATACCATTGTCTTGCTTTATGGATAATGGATAACGTGAATTTCGCACCATTTAAAATTGACAAAAAGAAATAATCTATGCCTAATATCTATCAAATAGAGCTTAATCTAAAGGGAGACCTAAATGCCAAACTGGACGATGCTATAAAGAAAGCCCAGAACTTAAAAAGTATAACAAACAATATAGGCGGTAGGGGAGGTAGCTTTAATAATCCGGCAGGAGGGAGAAGATATAACCCTTATCCTCATATCCCAGAAGAACGCATGAATTTATGGCGGAGGATGAATTATGCTGCATATCGTTCTCCGTTTGCAAATAATCGCTATTTACTAAGGAATATAGATAGATATTATCAGGCAAGACAAAGATTTCAAAATAATTTTATTGCAAATTCATTTACTTACTCAGGTTGGCAAAGTAATTTAGGGAACTTTGCTAACCTGATAGGTTCTGTAGGTAAAGCTGCATTACAGGCTATTCCGGCATTAAAATCTGTCATTGGGGTGTTAGGTGGAATTGTCGGGTTAAAAGCGGTGTCTATAGCCGGAGGCGGATTATTGTACCGTTGGGGTAGAAATAATCTCATGAGCGAACAAACCTCACAAGCGATATCAAATGTCTCGCAATATAATATGGCAAGATTAGCACAAGGGAGCGGATATAATGAGATGTTCCGTAATGCTACAGACATTGTTACGCAAACAGGAGGTTCCAGAGCCGGATTAGTATCTTTGATGAATACAATGACGGGATTAACTGTAGGAGATACAAAATTATCGTCAAGAGATGCCCAATGGTTCGGACAATTAGCAGCTAAGATTTCTGCTGTTTCAGGCAGAGATTTGCAGATAGTCGGGTTGAACTTGCAACAATTACTTACTACGTGGCAAGGTATAGACATGAAAGAACTTTTCAAGTCAGTGCCTTTAATCGAGAAGTATGTTTTTGACCTTAGAGCGCAATCAAAGAATAAAGGAGAAGATATATATTCGTTTATTAGAGAAAATCCCCAAGCTCTAATAAAGGCATTTGAAAGATTTATAGGGCAATTTGAATTGCCGAGAGCGGGGGTATTGAAAGGTCGTGTCCAATTATCTGAAGAAAATTTAGAGGCTGATAAATTAGAGTATTTAGAAGACTTTTATGAAGATATAGCAAACACAAGTATACATATAAACGAATCATTATCTAAGCTGTACAAGACATTCGGTGAGGGGTATGATGGTTCAATATTTCAAAAGGCTATATCCGCTTTCGATTCCTTTATTTCTGGTATTATAGACGTAGGGAATAAAATAATAAACTGGATAAATGAACATCCTACTATTAGCTCTTTTATAGGAGGATTTGGGTCAGGCGCATTATTGGGTTCATCTGCTGGCCCGATAGGGTCTGTTGTCGGTGGACTTGCATCAGGGACTACGGCTGCATTGTGGTCTCAGGTGCCAGAATATAATTTGACGAAAGAGCAAGCTATTAATAAGCTAAAAGGCACAATTCTTAGGACGAATTATTTATATAGAGAGCCTTCAGATGATAAATTATATAAATCCGGTTATTTAACATCCGCTGTAAAAGATATAAAATTAAGTGCTGATGATATAGAAAACCTTTTCAATAATCTTAATAATTTAGGGA
>OOCK01001163.1_pt1 | contig 12610 bp, 4 predicted proteins | sample 1670951 | NCBI WGS metagenome assembly OOCK01 (sample SAMN06348107, study PRJEB24527) | human gut metagenome | biome: human gut; feature: ankylosing spondylitis patient; material: feces | host: Homo sapiens | place: China | collected 2015-10
AAAACTATTTCCCTTTTTGCCTTTTGTCTGAAATATTCCCCATGCTCTTTTAAGTATTCCTCACTCTCCATAACAGGGTAATACCTTCCGTATAATTTACTATTTATAAACTGTACCATTATCGTTTATGATTCTCTCCTTGATTATATCAATTATTATTTATCATTACTAAGCATAGGTGTCTCTACAAGATTCGCTTTTCTCTCCTTAAAAGGATACTTCCACTTCAGACGAGTATGGCAAAACGGACATTTCTGAAAACCTATCTTTACAGGTTTTCCGCAACTCTTTCCGGGGCATCTAAAGCTCATGATTGTACCGTCTGGACTGTACAGCATATTCATGAAGTTTTCCTTTAAGAGCTGTTCCTTAATCTCTTCGTTAAATATCTCATATTTTATTCCAATCGGTCTTTTTGAGAACATGTTGACGCCTCCTATTTTTTGTAATATTAAGAACTTATTTGTTGATAATTTCTGTTGCTAAATCATATAAAAAGATATAATCTAGCCTTGTATTCCCATGTAAAAATTTCCGACATACTTCATTTTCTATGGCGAATACATTGGGGCATATTATTATGCCCCTCTATTCTTCATCACCAACATTTTTCTTGATTTCCTAATCTATTACTGTCTTTTTCTTTCTCCGCAGTTTGCAGATAGGAAAGATAGGAAAACCTGGCATCAGGTGAGATTCAATACTGATACCTTAATCATGCCTGTTACTATCATTATTTTGTTTCCCCGCAAGAAGAACACTTGTATCCAACTAATTTCTGCTCATTATATGCTTCGGTTACTGTAACTGTTTCGTAGTGACCTTCTTCCTTATGTTCAATTACTCCAACTTTCTTCTTATAATTCACAAAATTAAAACAGCTACCATCTTCATCCAAGCAAGCATCTTGATGTTTTTCAAATTCATCAATTGAATCATATTCATATTCAGTTATGCCATACTCTAAACATCTTTCACATCTACCATCTCTGCAATGAGCACATATATATACTTCTTTATACACAGGTTCGTCCCAGGCAGCCTTATCAACTACCCAAACTTTTTCCTTTACTGCTTCATGGGGTATATAATCATAGACTGGCACCCAGTTATGCTCATGTGAAGGTGTGTTTGGTGTTGATGGCTTTGTCTCAGTCTCGTCAGGGGCTGAGTTACTGCCATTGTCTGAAGAACTGCTGCCATTATTACCACTGTTATTACTGTTGCCGTTGTTATTGCCGCCATTATTGTTATCAGCAGAGCCTGAACTGCTGCCACCATTGCTGTTATTGCCGTTATCAGCTATATCAATTGATGGCTTAGTAGGAATAATTTCATCAGCCTTCGGAATCTTATCGTCTTTTGCAGCTTCTGAGATTTCCTCTGCTACAGTTTCATCAGTGATTGTTATAATTGAATTACTATCACCTTCCTCAAAATTATCTGCCTTAATCTCTTTTCTGTTGCCGTCTCTATCCTGAATGATAACAACTTTCTCGCCATTGTCCTTTGTCTCAACAATACCGGCTACTTCTACCGTGTTACCCTCTGAATCCTTGACTGCAATAGTAACCTGTTCCTCACTGCCTGCATTCTTCTTAGTTTCCTGTTCTGTAACGGCCTTAGTAGTGCTCTCGGTGGTTACTGTCTTACTCTTCTTTCCGCAGCCTGCAGATGTAAATACTAAACAGCATGATAAAAACACTGCTGCACCCTTTAATAAATTTCTTTTAATCATACCAGCTTACCTCGATTCCTCTTTACTCGAGATAAACCCTATTCCTAAAAGATTTTTAGATAATTAATAGTTTTCTGATAGCAAAATGTGGTTGGTGCTATCTTTAACCTTAAAATACAGCCTTTTCCTGTAGTTTTCAATACATACACATGTCAAAAATTGTTACAGAAATATTACGAAGCGGCATTTTACTAAATAATTACATGCACTATTAATACCACAAATCCCCTCTCCGTTGGAAAGAGAGGGGATTGTGACATTTTTCAATTTAAGACCAGTGCGAAATAGATTATTCCACTACTTCTTTTTCTGATTTCTTTTTCCAAAGAACAATAGCAATAACAGCAATAATGACAATTACTACTGCCGAAAAACTGCCAACTACAACAGGATTTTTAAATACTGACTTAAAATCAGTTTTCTTAGTGCCTGATGCATTCGTGTCAACAATTTCACTTGTAAGCTGGTATGTTGCTGTACCCTTAATTTCATAAAAAGTTGTGTTCTTTGTTGTATCTGCTTCATAATCTGCAGTGTAAACTACATTAGCTGTTGGATAATCCACCGTAGCCACATATGTTGCTTCATAATCAGCAATTTCCTTATAACCCTTAACAGTTGCTTCCCTGTGGATCATTCCGTCTGCATCAGCTTCCGGCTCACTTGTCCATTCGATTGATTCAACTGTATAAATATCCTTAGATAACCCTAAATCCATAAGAATACTGTCCTTATACTGCATAAGGTTAGGATTCTCGGCATTATATTCAACAAGGTTATCCTTATACATAAAATAAGCTCCACTAACCACATTAATTGAAAAAACAAAATCATCACTCTTCTGTTCATTCTTCTTTACGAGACCTGTCTGAGTCATATTTACAGTGCTAACCTCATTAGTTGCCTCGTCACGAACACTTCCTGCTACAACTGCCGGAATATCGTCGGTTTTCGTTAAACCATTGTATGTATATACTTTTGTGTATGTAACAGAACGGCTTCCCATATCGCCTTCAGCCGTAGTGACTGATTTAAGCCTGTAAGTTATTCCATTCTCGACAATGGATCCCTCAAATACAGGAGCTGCATCTGTTACAAGAACCGTATTGGTCTTTGTGATGTTAGCAATCTGTTTAGCCTTTACATCATACTTAACATCAGTTAAGGTGTAATCCACACCATCTTTTGATTTATTTTTTTTAAAATCATATTCAGCTTCCTTATTCTCAGACTCAAATTTTTCTTCCTCTGTGAATGTAGTTGCTGCGTAAGTTCTGGTATTACCTGCAAATGCTACCGCAAGAAATACGAAAACTGCTCCAAACACCTTTATGAATGCTTTTTTATTCTTTCCGAATAAACAGCCTAAAAGTGCAATACCAGAAACCAGCATAATAACCATGTACTTTAACATGTTTGAACTGTCTCCTGTCTGTGGTGTAACTAATGCTGAATCTGCTGCAACTTCAAAATCCTTTTTCTCATTGTAGCTGAAATTCATCAGTCCCACTTTGGCTTCATCAGCCATTACAAAATGCTGTAATTCCACTTTATCTCCAAGAACAAATACAACATCTTCTGTAAGTTCGTAGCCCCACGGAGCTGCCACTTCGTGAATCTTGTATGTTCCCGGCTCTAATCCTATGATTACTGTTTCTTCTAAACCTGACACAAAAGAAGTTGCCTTCTTTACTGCTGCCACTGTATTACCATTCTCGTCCTTAGTTTCAGTAAGGATTTCAACCTCTACTACATTTCCATCCTTATCAAGAATCTGTAAAGTTGCTCCGGATAAAGGCTTTTTAGTCTTGGAAGTATCATCAATCTTAATAATGCCTATTTTAGTAGGCTCAACAATCGTCTGTCCTTCATCACTCAAATCTTCATGAGCAGTTACCTCAATTTCGTTCTGATATAATTTTTCAAAAACTACTACTGTTCGACCTGCTAAATCAGTTCTTGTAAAATTAAATGTCACATCAATGCTGCCATCTTTCTGTTCAGCTGTGAATTTAATCTCACTTGTGACTTCCTTTCCGATTGCCTTATTAATTACTGATTTCCCGGTTGCCTTATCCTTTAAGACACCTTTAATTACATATTCCTTACCAACAATAAGGTTTTTATATGATACTGTATCGACAATCACGATATCCTCTGCACCATTGTTATACTTAGTTCCACTAATACCATCATTAGCTGTTGTTTTAATTTCAGGATAAAAAGTGCTTTGATCTTCATTATTTAAATCTTCATGACAAGCTACCTCGATTCCGTTGTGGTAGACCTTCTCAAAGCATACAATTGTCTCTCCTGCAAGCAGGGAAGAATCAAACTCAAACACCATGTCAACCGTTCCGTCTGCCTGTTCAGCATCAAATGTTGTTTTGGCTGTTATCTTATTTCCCTTCTTATCAAGCAGAGGTTTACCAGTACTCTTAACCATGAGATATCCGCTTACTGTATAAGTGTTACCCACAATTAATCCATGATAAGTTACTGTATCTACAATTATGGCATTCTCTGTAACTGTGCCGACATTGTTTCCTGTATATTTATCATGCGCCTGTGTCTTTATATCAATAAAGTAAATGCTCTGCTCCTCACTTCCAATATCACTATGGGTTGTGAGTTTAACACCTGTCTCTGTATCAAAAATATCTTCGAATACGACAAGAATATGTTCTCCCAGTCCTGTTGAGTCAAGTGTAAATTCCATATCTATAGTTCCATCAGGACCGTCTGCAGCAAAGTTCTTAGTCGCTGTTATAATATTTCCTGTGCTGTCAAGTACAGCCATCTGTGTAGTCCTGTCAACAAGATATCCCTTTAATGTATACTCACGGCCTGCAACAAGGTTACTGTATATTACAGTATCAATGATTGTTGTTTCAGGTCCTACAGTACCATTATGGTCTCCTGTGCTCTTATCATGTGCCTTTGTCCTTATCTTAGGATACAAAATCGACTGATTAGAGTCAGTTATATCACTATGCGTGGTCACGCGTATATCATTATGATATAAATCCTCAAATACCACGGCTGTAGAACCCTCCATATCACTTGAATCAAATTCAAATGCAATATCTATTGAACCATTCGCTGTTGCAGCTGTAAATGTCCTTGAAGATGTAATCTTATTACCATCTTTGTCAAGTATAGCTGTGTTAGTATCCTGATTCATAAGGTATCCGCTTACCGTATAAGTCTTGCCGACAATCAGATTAGTATATGTTACTGTATCAACAATAGTTGACTTACCTCCGACAACACCTACATGACTGTTGGTATCACCATCCGCAGCGCTTGTTCTGATCTTAGGGTAGAAAATACTTTGGTCTGCACTAGTTATATCGCAATGCGAACCAACTCTTACACCATTATAATATACATCTTCAAAAACAGTTACCGTTACACCTTCCAAAAGTGATGAATCCAGAGTAAACTCCATCTCAACTGTCTGATTTGGTGCTTCGGCTGTAAATGTCTTTGTTGCTGTTATCCTGCTGCCATCCTTGTCAAGCAGTTCTACACCAGTATCCTTATTCATCAGATAACCACTTACCTCATAGGTATTACCAACGCGTAAGTTGTTAAATGTTACTTCATCAACTATAGATGCTTTATCTGAAACAGTACCTACATTGGTAAGAGTATCCTTGTCATGCGCCTTAGTTCTTAACTTAAGGTAATCTATCGTCTGGTCTTTGTCCTCCAGATCATCATGAACAAAAATCTCAACACCCTGTTGGTAAAGCCTCTCAGCAACAACAACTGACAGTCCCTCAAGGTTTGCCTTGAAGTTGAATTCAACATTTACAATCTGGTCTTCTGTCTCTGCGGTAAATGTTGTTTCACCTGTTACAGTATTTCCATCCATGTCAACGAATGGAAGACCTGTTGCCTTGTCTTTGAGCATACCCTTAATAGTGTACTCCTCGCCGACAACAAGATCACGGCAGTCTACGCTGTCTATAATCCTGTAAACAAAGTTCTCATCATACGCACCCTGGTTATCACCGGTCTTGTATTCTGCCGCCTTTGTTCCTGCGATAGAGGTATGCTTGTCTGTGTATTTAAGAGTATAATCCTGAGATTCGGAATTACCCTTAATCTCACTTGCATCAACTTTCTTAGTATCGTGTTTATTGCCATATCCAATCGGTGATGTAAGTTCCTTAACCTCATATACATAACCTGTCGGATAATCATATGTTGTGGCTGCTGTTCCATCTTCTCCTGTTACTATCTTTTCCAAAACAGTTCCCTTAGAAGCAACAACCTTTCCGCTTCTGTCCTTAATATCCGTTGTAGCGTATACTCCGAATACTGTGTTGGCAAGAACAGCTCCCGTATCTATATCTGTCTTATTAACAGATACATTTACTTTCTGTCTGCTGTCCTCCATTGTTACATTAGTAAATCCAACTTCTGCATAGGTATCAGCGGTTACTGTAATCTCATGTACTTCCGGATCAAGAAGATATTTACCATTAGTACTTACTTCCTTGATGTAGTAAGTTCCCGGCTCATATTCATATCTGGATTCTGCATATGTTCCATCAACTGTTGTAATCTGTTCAACAAGTGATTCGTCACTAAATGACGGATCCGAATATACAACATATGTACAGCCTCCAACATATCCTTCTTCATATGTAAATCCGGTTTCCTGATTAAATCCTGTAAGTACCTCTCCCTTCTTATACAGACGAATCTTAGAATACTTCTGAGCATCATTTCCTGTAAGTTCATAAGTTCTTCCATTTTCTGTAATGGAAACTTCCATATCATTCATGAAAGTACAATTCTCTTCTCCGCCAATCTGGTGAAGCACATAATTTCCGTATGGCATATCCTTAGAGGTTGCTAAACCATTTGAATCTGTTGTAAGGATATCCCTTACGCTGTCTGCAGCATTGTCATAACTTCCGGCAGATTTAAGGTAAAGCTGGAATACTGCTCCTCCTTCTGCCACTGTCTTTGAATGGTCGTCTTTCTGGGTAGTAAGAATAACCTTAGAATTATCATCCTTAGTTACTGTCTTAGTCTTTTTAATCGAAACCTTTCCTTTGACTTCCTGCTCCAACTGAATGATTGTATCATCAGCTTCCTGGTATGATGTGGCATTTTTCTGCTCTTCACCATTAACATAGATTTTACCGCCCTGAATTAAGTTCATCACAAAAACAGTATTGTCTATAAGATATCCTGTTGGTGCCTCATACTCTTCTACAGAAATAGTACCCATAGGGAAAACTACAACTCCATCAGAATTTGTAAAAAGAGAATCTCCACCAATGTAACAATTAGCATCTCTTAGCCTTATTCTACCATTCTTATCCGTCTGAACATACCAAGTATACTTAGCACTCTTACCATTGGCAGCAGGATCTGTGGTCATATCCGTATCATAATACTTAACCACATACTTAGCACCCTCAAGAGTACCTTCTCCGTTAGATACTCCTCCTGTTTCCTTATTAACCTTCTTAAGAAGGATAGTTACAGGGTCAGTCTCAGGTACGTCTTCAACATAACCAGTCCATGTGCCTTCACCTTCAATAGTAACGGAATGGACTGCATCATCCAAGAGGAAGCCTTTTGGAGCTTTGGTTTCCTTATAGTACAGTGTTTTTGTCTCATCTTTCGGAATATCATGTACAGTATATGTATCTGTATCACCATTCTCGTCTGTTACAAGAGTTGTAAGATAATCTGTACAATCCTCATCGTTATAAACAGAAAACTCTGCACCTGCAAGACTATAGCAGCTGTTTCCATTTGTTATGGTTTCGTTATCGGAAGATTTCTTAATCTTAATGCTACCATCGTATGGTGGTGGAACGTACTTTTCAGAATAAAGTAACAAATCCTGATAACCTTCACCATTAACAAGATACTTAACGGAACAATGCCAATCTCCGGTAGTGATGTTTGCTGCATAATTCAATAATTCCATAACAAGATCATATCCTATACTGTCACTTCTTAAGAATGTGTTACCACTCTGTGACGTATTCCAGTTTTCATCACCTTTTGCGAGTGCAAATGTGTGATGTGCTATAATCCATCGTAATTCATAGCTGTAACCATACATCGGACCACCGGTTTCACCACCATGTCCTATAGACCAGTACAGTATTCTAGCGTATGTGGCACGATCATCGTCAGCTTCATCGCTCGAGTATGTATCCCCATCAATAACAACCTGACCATTTTCAGCTGTCTTTACATGAGGCTGTGCACACATTGCTGAATATGTTTCACCATCAGAATCTTCTACCGTGAAATGTGTAGACCACCATCCCGGCATATCAGGATCAAGATCACCAAATACAGAACCGTAGAACTCATTATACTGGTCAATTACTGTATAATAACCATCATTAGCTCTCGCCTTCATCGGTTCCACATTGACGATTATGGTTGTCACTGCCATAAGTGTTGCTGCTGCTCCTGCGGCTAACCTCTTCAAGAAACTTTTTACATGTTTCTCTCGTCTCATTTTTCTCTCCTTTCTCTCTTAATTTTAACGGTTGAATATTCCAACCCTTGATAATTTGACGGACGCTCAGAAAACTTTGTCAATATGATTTTTTAAAAATTTAATTTTTCTAAATATGTAAAAAGGAAATCCCCGCCGGATTCAGTCCGGCAAAGATTTCCTACTCTCATTATTGCTTATTAATCATGTTAAAAATCTTGTCTGTTCTGTCTTTTCGATTTACTGACACTGCTGACAGTTAATGCTAAGGCTCCGGATACAAACATAAGCAATACATATATCTGAACAGGCATATTATCACCTGTCTTAACTGTTTCTTCCGGCTTCTCTGGTTCTGTAACCTCCTCCGGTTCTGTACTTATATAAGATTCATTTACAAGTTTATACTTAGCATACAGCTTAACCATTACATTATCTGTTCCGGTGAATCTGCCTGTAAGCTGATAGTCTGTATCCGGCAGCCATTTATCAAAGCTCCATGTCTGGATTCTCTCACCATCTGCAGTAGTTATATGAATAACCTTATCTTCAGGTATATAACTGCTTGTCTTTATTTCTGCATTGTAATCTGTAACGATAGTCTCATATGGAACGGTATCGTACTCACCTTTTTCAAGATCAGACACAGTATAGTATTCCAGTGTAAGCTTTGTTGTATGCGTTACGCTCTCAGTATATGCAGCATATACATTCATATCTGAGGTTACTCCACTAAGTAATGCCTTTGTATCGGTAACAGTATCCCTCCACTCCAAAAATGTATATGCTGTTCTTGCTGTATCTGTTACAAAGTCTGCTCTCTCCGGTGCAACAGGAGCTGCAGAATCCTCTCCTTCTACCACCATATCCGTCTTTATTAATTTTTTACGGTCATATGAATAATAGTTTACGCAGAATATATCCTTTACGGTAATATTCTCTTCCGTATGCTTTGTAATGCCGTTGTCCGTAAAAATTATATCCATACTTACATCATCAGGAATAAGACTCTTTGCAGTATCAACACTGTATGCTACATTCGGCTTAACTGTATATGTTATATTTCCTGAACGATATGTATTCTTGTATACAGCATCTACGACGAGTCCTGTCTTATCAAAGCTCTCACCCTTAATGTAACTAAGTTTATCTGCATGATTAGCAATACTGATACTGTCTAACTCTGTGTTCACTATCTCATCAGCTACAGTTATTGCCACATCTGTCGTTTTAGTTGTTCCTCTGTCTGTCTTACTTACGATTACTTTTGTGTCCATAAGCGTAAGCACTGTTGAAGTATCAACATCATATGTTGTGTTATATTCTGTCCTGTATGTCACATGTCCGTCATTCCATGTCTGTTTATATACTGCATCTACAACAAGACCTGTCTTATCGAAGCATTCATTTACAATATATGATGTCTTATCCGGCTGCTTTGCTATATAAATTCTGTCAAGCTCCTCTGTACTTATGTAAGATTCACTTGCGAGCTTATACTTTGCAAACAGCTTAACAGTTACATTTTCTGTACCTGTAAATATACCTGTAAGCTGGTATTCTAAGTCAGATTCCCATTTGTCAAAGCTCCACACCTGTGTATTAACAAAACCATCTTCTGTAGTTGTAAAAATAACTATATTTCCAGGTATATGACTGCTCGTTTTTATTACATCGTTATAATCTGTCACCAGAGTTTCATACGGATTAGCATCATATTCTCCTTTTTCAAGATCAGCCACAGTGTAATATTCAAGTTTAAGTTTTGTTGTATATGTTACGATTTCTGTATATACGGCATATACATCCATATCCTTATCAATCGAATCAAACTCTGCCGGGCTGTCTGTTATGCAGTCTCTCCATTCAAAAAAAACGTATGAAGTAACTGATGTGTCTGTAACTGTATTATTTCTCTTTGGAGAATCAGGCATTGTAATATTTTCGCCCTTTATAACTTCTTCCGTATAAAGAACAGTACTTTTATCATAATCATAAAATGTTACTGTATATTTTGCCGGAAAATAGTTTACGGACAGATTTACAAGTGCTGTCAGCTCATCATCACCTGTATGCTCAGGTGAATATGAAACTTCTACTGCAGGATAATCAGTATACTTATCTGTCAGAATATTGCTTGTATATGAGCCTGTCGTGCCTGCTGCGCCGGCAAGCCTGCTTATATCATCATACAGGCTGTTATCTGGCAGATATACTTTCAGTTCTGAATTTCCTGCTCCGCCATTATCCTCTGGTATCGCTGTCTCCCAGAATACAGGCTTTGATTCAGTTGTCCTTATTTTATATCCGTCTGCCTTTGCACCACGATTCTCACATTTAACAGTTACCGTATAACCAGCGTCCTTATACACTTCTTTTATGTCTTCTGCTATCTCCTTTAAAAGATTCAGTGAATTGAAGTCTGTATCATTGGTTAAGAAAACTGTAGGCATCTGCTTGAGCATTGACATTTTATCCATAAGCTGCTGATGAGCATTTTCATCTGTCAGAATCATGTCATTAAGTACCGTTTTACCGCTTACAGTCTTACTGGTAATCCCAGAATTTTTTACATAATACTTAAGGGCTTCATTTGCACTGCTTGTTACCGTTAGTTCATATGATATATTTTTACCGTAACTTCCCCAGTTGTCATAAGGAAAACCAGGCTGGTTATCTATACTGTCCATCTGTGGCAGATATATTTCAGCTTTGATTTTCTTTAATCCTCTGAAAGCGTCAATCAGTCCTTCTGATATGTAATAATTACTTATATCCGCCTGCTGTAAGTCACTAATGCCTCTTATAACGATTGGATTATCACCATATACTTTTTCAGCCGACCTGCAGCCCATGAACATTCTCACTCCCGCAATAACCGTATCCGGTATGGCTGGAAGCTCTGTCATGGCATAGCAGTTATAAAAGCTGTAATAAAGGTTATGAATTTCTGTCTCTGGGAAAATAACCGGACATAATTCCATAGAATTGCATTTTTCAAATGTTTCCATAAGGTTTTTACATGTCTTAGGAATCACCAGCCTGTGTGACGGATTGAGGTTAATATCATTTCTAAAAGCAGAATTCATATTAATTACTCCGTCCTGAATCTGTGGGACATCAACTAAAGATTTGCAGCCCTGAAAAGTCTTTCCCATATCCTTAAGCTTTGATGGGAGGTTTGAAATGCTTACAAGGTTTTTGCAATCCCTAAATGTGTTCTCCATCTTAACTACATCGTCCGGAATATTTTCTACCGTTTCTAACGATGTACAGCCTGCAAACATTCCCTTCATGTTCTGACCTTCTATTATCTCCACAGTACTATTACCATACATATCAAGAGAACCCTGCTCATCAAGTGCTTTATACACTGTGGAATCCGCTATAGATTGTATGCTGCCATATATATTGCTGTAGTCATTTAAGGTATCAGCACACACTACAGTATCTTTTGATGTTTCATCACCTATTTTTACACCATCAAGAAATTTTACTGATTTGATTCTCGTGTTATTCACAAACGGTCCGTCTGCACCATTTATTTCTGAGTAATCATTGTTTGAATCGTAATCATCCATATCTCCTGAATACGCTGTGCTGTATTGCGTGATTTTCATTCGGGTATTATAAACAGCTCCCGTAATAGAATACTGTGGATAAATCACGATATCTGCATTGTTTCCTATGTACTTACTAAGGATTACCGTATCCCCGGATATTTCATATTTCCACTCTGATGAAGACAGCTCCGGTATCTCACCTGCCCTGTAATCCTTTTTTACTGTTCCCTTTACTTCTAAATGGATATTGTAAGCAACATTATACTCATAATCACTTGCAGCATATTTAATAGTGATCACATCACCATTTTTATATGTCATTTCTTCTTTATCCTCATTGTCAATAAAGGTAATGTCAAGGGTACAGCCATTTGTATCTTTTATGTCATTGACATTAAGAACTATACACTGTTCATCCTGTATTCCTGTAACCTGTAATCTGGCCATTCCCTCATATTTTCCGGTTTGAGGGTTGTAATTTAACTCAGCATCTTCGGATATCTTTGTCAGGATGCTGTTTTCTGTTTTCGGTTCATCAGCCTTGGTTACCGTACTCATTCCTGCAGATGGGAAACAACTGATTACAAGAATTGCAATAAGCAAAGCTGCTGTTATTCGTTTTTTCATATTAATCTGATATATTTAACGCCACTAACATTAAATATATCTTTCCCCTTTCTTAGAATCTAGTGTTGGAAAGTACATTAATTATTTCCGGCGGATCTCTTACACTTTTCATATTAACCTTGTCCCTTTTAATTAATAGTTGAATGTTCCAACCCCAGCTAATTTGACGGACGCTTGCGAAGCATTGTCAACATC
>OOCK01001174.1_pt1 | contig 12485 bp, 11 predicted proteins | sample 1670951 | NCBI WGS metagenome assembly OOCK01 (sample SAMN06348107, study PRJEB24527) | human gut metagenome | biome: human gut; feature: ankylosing spondylitis patient; material: feces | host: Homo sapiens | place: China | collected 2015-10
TTTTGCAAAATTTATTGCGGTAAATCGATAGGAATAAGACTTTTTGCTGTTAAACATTATGGTGGATGAGAAAACAATGCGTGAGCGATGGACACTTCAGCGATAAAAAAGTGGTGGAATATTTCAATAAAAACGACAGAAAAATCCAACTGGACAGGAACGAGGGGCTTTACTGAGATGTAAGGACGACACAGAATAAACAAAACAAAAAATCCAATCAAAATTCCAACTTTCCAAACACAAAAAGGCTTACAGAGAGTGAAGAGCCCCACAGCAAGTGAAAAGGAGCGAACTACATGCTGATTTACCCGAAGAACAAGAAGATCGACCAGAATGACGACCCCGTCTGGAAGGAGGACAGCTTCCTCCGTCTGCGCGGCCTTGCGGACGCGCTGGTCCACAAGACCGACTTCAAGATCGAGGACGGAAAGAACGTGTTAGCTGGAGCTTACTACGAGCGCGTCCGTCGGGAACTTGAGACGCTGGAGGCGGCCAAGCTTGCACAGCTCAGCAAGTCTCTGGGACCCAAGGCTGCTGCACTCAAGGCCATGCCTCAGCCAACCGGCGGCAGCAGCAACAGTACGCCCCACTCCACCGGAGCACGTCGTGCTGCATGCGAGGCCGGCGAGCGCCGCGCCCGTACCGCCAGTGAGCGCAAAGAGCTGATCGCAGCCATCCGCGCCGAACTGCTGGATGCCGAGGCCGAGATCAATGAAGTCTACTGCCGCGCAAACGCAAGCCTTGTGAAGTATAGCAAGGCAGGCAAGTTCCGTGTGATCAGTGATGAGGAAATCCCGCGCTTTCACCCGGACTTTTCCGCCCGGAAGTTCGCTGAAACCCTTGGTATCGACAAGGAGGTATTCGAATGAAAAATCCGTTCAAGAAGGCCGATAGCGCCAAGCTGCCTGCGCAGGGCAAAGAGCGCACCGAGATCGACTATGCCCACCGCACCATTATCCACCATATGTTATACGCATACCCAGATGCATTCAGCGGCTGTGCGAGTTACCCCGACTATGATGACCCGGAGATGTTCGCCCCGATGATGGCGCAGGCCGAGGATGCGGTCAAGAAGTTGGATCTTGATGAGCATACGCCTGTTTTCGACGAGCTGGTCCGCCTTAAGGCGCAGCAGCTCGCCATCAGCAGTCTGGTCGAGACCCGCTATCAGCACCACGCATCCGCTCTGAACCTTCAGGCGGACGTCCGGCTGCAGATGGAGAATCTCCAGGCCAGCAAGAAGCTCATTGAGGAACAGATCGCAGAGATCGATGCAAAAATCCGGCGTCTGGAAGCCTGATGTACGACACGACACACCATAACCATACGAGATAAGGAGAGAAAAGATATGTATACCGGAAATCATCCTGACGCAACCGCAAAGATCCACGAGATCCAGAACAAGGGCCGCACCAAGAGCAGCCCGCTGGACCACATCGCACTCCCCCTGACCTTCTTCTTCATGGTAACCGACCTCATGACTGTCCACCTCTATACCGAAAGCCTGTTCGACGAGCGGCCCGAAATGGCCATGCTGGTGGCTGCCTCCATCGCCCTGCTGCTCGATGCCTGCCCCATGCTGGCAGGCAAACTCAAGGGCCAGCTGGACGACATGCTGCCCCGTGATCAGCGGGCGACGGAGCGCCGCATCAGCGCACTTCTGGGCACAGCCGTCGGAGCCTTTGTGATCTTTGCGGGCTTCTGCATCGTTTCCACACTCATGAGCGTGGAGGTTGTGGCAAAAACGGAGGATGCTACCCTCTACATGGTGGGCCAGTTCATCCGCATGCTGCTGCCCATCGCCACTTCTGTGGGCTCTTACGCCGTTGGTTACTTTTCCGATCACCGCAGCCAGCTGGAAGATCTTAAGGCCCAGCGGCTGAACCTGCTGGACCTGGATGCGGACATCGACAGCGCCATCCATCACGCCCAGTATACGACGGAGCACTATGACCCTGACCAGCAGGATTATCTCTTCGCGCAGGCCAAGCTCAAGAGCCTGAGCATTGCGGCCCGGCAGGCCCGCCTGACCGCTCGCATGAAGCTGGCCGAGGAACTGGGCAGCGTGGATGCGGCAGACCAACTGCTGCGCAGCAGCGGCCTCGACGACCTGCTGGACGAGCAGCAGTGGCAGGCTATGCTCCTGCCCCCGGCTGCTGCAACGGCTCAGGCTGCTGCAGCGCCGGAACGGCAGCAGCCTAAGCTGCACCTTGAGGCGGAGCCTGCAGCTATGGCATCCTGACAAAAACAGAAATTTTTTCAGAAAAAGCTGCCTGCATTCCAACTGGAGCGCAGGCAGCGCCTTTTCTGAAGTGTAAGACAAACGACCCAACAACTGAAAGGATGAGCATTATGAAGCTGAACGCACTTTCTCACATGGCCGCTGTGCTGGCGGCTGGTACCCTGGTGGTTGGTCTGCTGGCTGGCTGCAGTGTGATCCCCTCCAAGGACGGTGCGGCGGACAATGCCGTGGCCACCGATACCGCCCTCATCCTTACCCAGGGCGACGGCATGCCTGCCCTGACCAACGCCGAGGATTTTCTCAGCGTAAACGTGACGCCGGGCGGCAGCGCCGGTCTCGTGGTCGCCGATGGTAGCCCCTTCGTGGTCGGCCCCCAGCGCTTCGACCAGGTCAAAAACAACGACATCCAGCAGGCCAGAGCGGATAAGACTGCCCGCTGGCAGCTGATGGAGGCAGTCCAGGGCGCTGCAGCCCAGACCCCTGAGACCGACCTGATCTCCGCCATTTCTCTCGCCAGCCGCATGCTGTCCGCCGGTACGGCCGACAGCAAGGTGATGGTCATCCGGCACTCCGGCGTCAACACGGCAGCCAGCCTGCCCATGCAGGACCTCGACCTGCTGAATAGCGACCCTGCCAAGCTGCTGGATCAGCTGGACGCCGCTGCCATGCTGCCTCAGCTGAACGGCGTGGCCGTGGAGTTCTACGGCCTGGGCGATGTTGCGGGCAGCCAGGGCACGCTCAGTGCCCAGCAGGTCCAGTGGCTGAAGAGCTTCTGGCAGGGATTCTTTGACCGCACGGGTGCAAACGTCACCTTCCATACCGACATCGTGTCCGGCGACGCCCTCAACAACGGCCACACCGTGACACCTCTGGCCGCTGCAGGCGCACCGACCTTCGTCAAGGTCAGCGCCGAGCAGGTGGCGTTTCAGCCCGACAGCACGACTTTCCTCGATGAGGCAGCTGCCCGTGCAGCGCTGAACGGTCTGGCCGAGCAGCTCAAGGAGGCCGCCTCTGGCCACTACATCGTGGCTGGCAGCACCGCACAGGTGGACAACGCCAGCCGGGAGGGCGCACAGGCACTGTCTCTTGCTCGCGCTCGGGCAGTGCGGGATGTGCTGGTAGAGGCCGGGGTCCCGGCCGACCAGCTCACCTGCCTGGGGCTGGGCAACGAGCCGACGAGCGTGCGCAACGCAAACGAGCCGGACAACCGCTGTGTGTATGTGGTCTCGTCCGACAGCGTACAGGCCACGGAGTTTCTGGCAGTAGGTCAGGCTGAGAGCTGACCGGCGAACAGGCAAGGCACCCTGGCATAGAGCAATCTGTGCCGGGGTGCCTTTTTGGGGTGCGAAGGGGGCGATGCGCCAGCCGCTTTGGCCCATGGGGAAAGGGCGTTCGCACTGGGCCGCACAGACAATTTGCGAAAAGGTACTTTTATTTTGGCCAAAAGCGTGCTATACTCTACAATAGAATTGGTAAAATGAACAGTTCCGGTGCTGTCAGATAGCTCCAGGGCGAGCAGTTTTGCTGAATCAACTCACACCCCGCAAGGGGACGATAGTCCACGATCCAGAAGTACGTCAAATACCTTTCGGGAATCAACTCACACCCCGCAAGGGGACGATAGTTCATAAGTGATATCATACTCACGACCGGAATTCGGGGAATCAACTTACACCCCGCAAGGGGACGGAAACCATTCAGATAATGCTCATAAATCATTGCCCAGCCAGATTCAACTCACACCCCGCAAGGGGACACAACAAAAGGACATTTTCTGCACCGCACAGACGCGGCAGAAAATGTCCTTCTGCTTTTTTAAAATCTTTTGCGCCGTTTTTCCAACCGGGCACGGCGGCAGAGCCTTTCTCTGAGTGTAAGACAGAAACACCTGAGACGAAAGGAAAAGCCTATGAAACGCCTTTTGGAAGGACAGCAGCTGCAGCGAACGGTCCCGCCCACCACAGCATGCGTGGAACCGGTGGTGCGCCTGCCCGGCGGCCTGACGCTGGACGACCGCAGCTGCTGGCAGTACCCCACCATGCTGGTGGGCAGCGTCGGCAGCGGCAAGTCCACCCTGATAGAGCAGAGCCGCCAGCCGGTGCTGGCCCATGCAGACCGTGCGGGTGACACCGTGGTGATTTTTGCGGCAAAGCCGGATGTTCTGCGCTGCTGCCGCCCGGGTGACCCAGTGATTTCGGTTTCGGCCACCGACCCGGCCAGCCGCTGGAACCTTTTTCGGGAGCTGGATGCCTCCGATACGCCGGACCTCACCCTGCGTGAGATCGCCAGTGCCCTGTTTGCCGAGCAAAAGGAAAAGACCACCCAGATCTTCTTCCCGGAGGCAGCACAGGAGATCTTCTATCAGACGGTACGCTTCATGCGGGATTTCGGCCGCACCAACAACATCCCGGTCTCCAACGCAGAGCTGAGCGAGTTTCTCACCCGCACAACGGTCTTTGCACAGGAAGGGGCCGGTACCGAAACCGACGGCAGCTGGCAGGAACTGGTAGAGCGGTACCCCACTTACTTTTCTGCCGCTCGGGATTTTATCGGGGACGGCGGTGCCCAAGGCTTGGGCGTGCTCAGCGAGGTACGCACCATGCTCAGCCGTCTGTTTATCGGCAGCTTTAACACAGCCGACGGCCGGTTCTCGGCCCTGCAGGCAGTCCGGCAGGGCGGCAAGCGGGTGTTTATCCTCTATGAGCCGGACAAAGCAAGAACGGCTCTGCCGCTTTTCAGGCTGCTGCTGGATCTGATGATGCAGCAGAGCATGAGCGCAGCCCTGAACCATAAGGTGTGGTTCCTGCTGGACGAATTCAGCCTGCTGCCTAAGCTCGAAGCTCTGACCGATGTCCTGAGCTTTGGCCGTGATCCTTCCGGCAATGGCCGTGGCGGTGTGCGTGTGGTTGCGGCAGTACAGAGCGTACAACTGCTGACTCGCCACTACTCCGAGGCAGAGGCCAAGACCCTGATGTCCCTGTTCCCCAACCTCATCACCATGCGCGTCATGGACCCAATGTCCCGTGCGGCATTTGCGGACCGCTACGGCACCGCCCGCGTGGTCTACCGCTACATGGGCGAGGGCAACCGGCCCGTGACCACCGACTGCGAGCAGAAAGTGGTGACAGACGCCGACTTTTCCCAGCTCATGAAACCGGGTCAGGCCCTGATGAGCCTGCCTGCAGTCTCGCCGGATCCCTTCATTTACGACGGCTTCCGGCCCTGACCGAAGAAAGGAGAAACCCATGGCTTTGTTCCGTTCCAACCGGGGCATGCACCTTCTTGCACTGCCCACGACCCACGCCGATGCAGAGAACACCCGCCGCAAGAACATCCAGGATGGCGGCACCACCACCGCATCCCGCCTGCTGGCACAGGCCCGCATCCTGCCGCAGGAGGCGCTGGTCTGCGGCCCGCCGGGACGCATCTTCCCGGTGGTGGAAGCCCTGCAGCAGAGCAGCCGCCCCTTCGTGCTCATCGGCACCGCCCGGGACCTGACCGACAGTCCGCTGCTGCGGCTTCCGGTCCAGTGGCAGGATACCGTGCTCCCGGACCAGCTTCCGGAGGGCAGCGGCAGGATTACGATCAATCCCGGCGAGTTCGGCATGGGCATGATGCAGATGGCAGACTGGGGTGGCACCCACACCATTCTGCTCTGCCTGGGGCAGGGACTCTCGGCCAGCACTGAGCTGCTGGATGCCCTGAATGCATGCGGCGACTATGTGCTGCTCTGCAGCAGCCTGAGCCGGGCAGTGCCCAGCCGGACGGGCGGGCTGACCACAGAGGGTCTGTTGCGCTCCATGCGGTACCTGATCGTTTCGTCCGCAGGCGGCGACGCCCAGACCCTGCTGCAGGTCCTGCCCAGCTACGAGAGTGAGCGGGTGACCAACTCCATCGGCTTCAACACCCACCACGACCGGGGCGGCATGATGGGCCGCCACGGCGGCAGCGGTTTCAGCTTTGGCCAGAACCGCGAAGTGGTCACCAAGCCCGTGCTTTCGCAGGACGACCTCACCGGGCTCCGGAACAACTCGGAGTTTCTGGTCTATAACCAAGACCTTATGAGGCTCTGGGTCGGAAAAATCGGCTGAAAACCAACCAAAAACTTATCCGCTTTTTTCGTACAACCTGCACATTGCAGGAACGCTTACCGGTGCGCTATACTGGGCGCAACACGACTATGTTGTCAGCTGTATATCGTGCACAAACGAAAGGAGAAACGCTATGAAGCGTATCTACGTGACCACCATTCCTCTGCAGGGCCGTCTCGACCTCACCAAGAACACCTACCGTTCCAGCGCCAATTCCGGCGACATCGAGACCCGTTTCCCGATCCTGCAGGTCCTGCACAACACGCTGCAGGAAGGCGACGATTTCCACATCATCGCCATCCGCAGTGTGAACGGCGATACCCAACGCAACTTCGGCTACCTCAAAGAGGAACTGCAGGCGATGGGCTTCACCGAGGACCACATCCGGGAGCTGCCCATGCCGGACGAGCAGGACTGCAGCACCCTGATCCGCCTGTGCCGCGATCTGTGCGACGTGCTGCCGGAAAAAGGCATCGCCTACATGGACATCACCTACGGTACCAAGACCATCCCTCTGGTGCAGCTGGCGGCTCTCACCTGCGCAGCAGCGACCCATGAGGAACTGGAGGTAGGTGGCGTCTACTACGGCGAGATGCGGCGCGTCAACGGCCAGAGCGTGAATCAGTCTGTTCTCCACGATGTTACGCCGCTTTATCACCTGCAGGGCCTCGTGGGCGGCATCCACGGCAACAAGGATACCGCCGAGATGGTCTACAACCAGCTGGTGTGGATGAGCCAGAACAAGGCCGAGCAGTAAGGGAGGGGGAATTTGATGTACGAGGAACGTGCAAACCTCCGGGCTACGATCGATGCATCGCCGCTCTGGGATGTGGATGTGGCCACCCGCAAGGCTCTCTTTCAGCCGATGCTGAAAAAGCTGAATGGCCGGGAAGAGCCTGCCAGGGACGACCCGGCTGAGGCCGCTGCGGTAGACCCGAAGCTGGAAGAAACCTACAAGAGGGTCTGGGCCGAGTGCTTTGAGCTGTTCCCGACGGAAGATGCCACCATCCTCTCGATGGCGTTTTTCCAGGCTGCGGCGGCATACCAGCCGGACCCGACACGAAAGAAGGACAGCTTCTGTGCTTACATGCAGATGGCCATGCGGCACCTGAAGGCCGAAGATGCCCGGAAAGAGGCGCAGAGCCTGGGCATTATGGACGTTAGCAAGGAGACCGCCCGTAAGGTCCGTCAGGCGTTGGACTACATGGACCGGATGGGTTACACCAGTGCCATGGTGACCGGCGACCCGCATCTGGAAAAGACGGTCGCACAGGCTGCCAGGATCGGCCAGCGGAGCCTGCACGAGGCTCTGCTGAACAAAGATACGCTGGTGTCCATCAACACCGAGCGGGACGACGGCACCGGGATCGAGATTGTGGACACGGGACTGTCTCCTGAAGATGGGCTGGAACTGAAAGAGGACATCTTCCCTATCCTGCACAAGGCTGTGCTGCTCATGAGCCTGGAAGAAAAAGAAAAGACCCGTGCCAATATGGTACTGTTCTGGTCCCCGCGCATTCTGGGCTATCTGCGGAAAAATGAGGCCCCCGACATGCCGGAACGCCTTGGCCGTAGCGACGACCTGCGCCCCCTGGAGAGGGACGGCATTCTGTGGGACCAGCTGATTCTGCGGGACTATGTGCACTTCTGCGTGCAAGAACCGCTTTATAGTGGCGAAGGCCCGGAAAATCCGAAGGAGCTTGAAAGCGCCGCAGTGAACCCACTGCTGCTGCCGACTCGCCGCCCGGAGCAGGACAAGACCGTGGCAGAGTATCTGGGCAAGGACAAGGGAACGGTTTCCTACCATAACCAGAAGTTCGCCAAAATGTTCCGGGAGATGCTGAGCTTCAAGGACACAAAGCCTGAGAAGGAGTTGTAAACACTATGGGGGAGAACATTGCGCTCCTGTATATGAGCGCCTATTTTGCACAGCCTGCCCCGGAGGGCAGCAAAAACCGCTTCCTGCGTACACAGACCAACGAGGCTGCGGTCAGCGCCCTGTGGAAGGACCCTGCATCCCGGCCGGACAAGATCGTGGCCCTGTGCAGCGACACGGTCCGGACAAAGCCGACCGTCCCGGCGGCAGATGGCTCCGGCAATAAGGTGCCCACGCTGGAGTATTTCAGGGATGAGTTCCTGAAACAGCTTGGCGTGCAGCCGGAACAGCTGGTGGCGGTCTCTGTGCCCGACAGCATGGAGGAAGCCGACCAGACCCGTGCGATCTCTGCCGTGCTGGAACAGGTGGCCGAGAATGACAACCTCTACATCGACCTGTCCGGTGGAATGCGCGATACGGCGACGCTGCTGCTCATTGTAGCCCGCTACCTCAAGGACATCCGCATGGTTCAGACCAAAAAAGTGCTTTACTCGGAGCTCAAGGGCAACAGTTCCGTTGTGCGGGACAGCACGGGCCTGTACAACCTGATGGACCTGATTACAGCAGTGGATGCGTTCTTCTCCACCGGTACGACCGAGAAACTGAAAGCATATATGAAACAGACCGGTGAGACGGACCCTGACATCCTGAACCTGCTTGACCGGATCGACCATTTCGCGGATGATCTGGCCCTCTGCCGCGTGCAGATGCTCAAGGCCGACCTCAAGGCCATTGCCCGTCAGATCAAACAGCGCCCTGCCTCGAGGGAAACGCTGAGCAGCCTGCTCTATGAGCTGATGAACGACCGCTTTGAGGCAGAGTTCCAAAACCTCATGGGCAGCCGTTCAGACAGCCTGCCGGCACTCGTGCAGTGGTGTGCCCACCACCGGATGTACCAGCAGGGACTGACCCTCCTGAGCGAGGAAATGCCCACCTATTTGTGTGGTCACCTGTTTCTGCAGCCAACCGGCAAAGCACTGGATTACATGGCACTACAGCCCCAGAACAAAGGCAAGAGCTGGGTGTTCCCAATGTTCCACTACCACTTCTGCCGCGCTGCTTTGTTCCATGAGGCACGGCCCTTTACCGTAAACCTCTGCCTGACCAAGGACAAGACTGAGGCGAACGGAAACGCTCTGTTCCGTGTGGCGACTCTGACCGAAGCACAGGAGTATCTGACAGCCGCAGTGGAGCAGGGGGAACTGCTGTTGGATCTGACCCGGAAAGACACTGTGGCGCAGGGAATCGTATACTACCAGAGCGTACAGCAGTACCGCAACCAGATCAACCACGCCACGGACAGCGCGGTTAAATTTCAAAAGGACACAGGGCTTCTGCCGCTCAGCACAAGCGCCATTGAGCAGACGTTGGGGGACGTTGCGTTCTACCTCTTCAAACTGAAAGAGTGTAAAGCCACTGCCCCGGTGGGCATAGAACTGCTGGACAGCAACAAAGCATTTTAAGGCTCAAAAAGTCATAACAAAAACAGCCATCACTTTCCAACTGAAGTGATGGCTGTTTTTTGTTATCCCCTCGCGGGTATGATCTAAGTGCAGCACAATTTTGTGCCAGAAGAAAGGGCTACACACATTTATCGTAACTTCTGCGGCAGAACCAGCGGCTCCACCGATACGCCGCCCATGCCAAGGGTGGTTTTGATCCCGATGCCGCCGTAGGGCGCAAAGGAGAGCAGGGCGTTCCAGAGCTCCAGCAGCGGCAGGGCCAGCCGGGCCTCCACGACAGCGCTGCCCACAAAGCCCGGGATGCAGGTGTTCTTGATGGGATAGGAGACGGTGTGCAGGCTGTAATCCCGGATGCGCAGCCCGCACAGGATGGCGTCCAGCGCATCCGGGTCGCTCAGCTGGCAATCCGGAAAGGCGGTGTTCCAGTGCAGCACAAGGCTCTGCAGCAGCAGGAATTCCTGCGGGTAGATGGCGTAGCGTCCCGCCTGCTTGAAGGCGCAGGGCGTGCGGAACCACAGCCTTGTCCGGCTGGCGGAGTCCTCCCGCGCAGCCAGCAGAAGCTGCAGGCCGTTTTCCACCGAGCGGCTGCCCAGCAGCTCCATCTGCAGGGGTGCGCCGTGCAGTTTCAGCGTGGTGCAACCCGCAAGCAGCGGCCGCACCTGTGCGGCGAGGGCTTCGTCCAGAAGATTCAGCGTCCACACCGAGGTCTGCGCTGCGGCATCAAAGCACAGGGACTGCGACAGCGGGTGCTCGCCCTGCTCATGGAGCCGGGCAGCGGTATCGGCAGGAAGCTGCGACATCAGCCAGCCGTAGATACGGTAGGCCCATGCGGAGGGCAGCCGTGGGGTCTCTGCTGTGCGTAGAGAGAACTGCAGTTGCTCGATCATAGGATGTTCACCTCGCAGAACCCGGCCGGGTATCGCTTGCCTGCATAGGTGATGTACCGCGCGCGGTGCGGCGAAACGCCAAGGCTGATGTCTGCCTGATGACGTCCGTGCTGGGTCTGAAGAATGCGCTGGGTCCATTTCAGGGCGGCGGCATAGTCGTCCTTCAGGTAAGGGTAACCGACCGTTTTAGAGAAGAAGCCGGTGCCGCCGCCAAGGATGAGGTGCGGGGTGTCCGGGATGTTTGCAACGGGATGGCCCTGCGGGAAGTGCGACAGGAAGGTATCCTGATAAAAGCTGCTGAACTCGGCGATGGCTTCCAGCAGAGCATCCTTTGTAATGGGGTGGATATGCCGGTTGAGGATGCTCTGGTCCAGCGTCAGCCGGAAGCGGATGGTCTCGCCCGGGCGCACGCACTCCTGATAGAGGGGCAGATCCTTGGCATCACCGTCAAAGTCCTCGACCCGGGCAGCGGAAAGGGGCGAGATCAGGGTGCGCCCGGTCAGGATCAGCTTGTCGTTGTCGATGGGGGCGCTGTCGGAGACCTGAACACCACGGAAAATGCTGTCCAGGATGTCGTCGGCGGCAGCACCGGATCTCAGCTTGTTGGCGTAGCTACCCTCTGGAAATACGTAATCGTGGTTGACCTCAAACGCTTCCAGAGTGCGTTTTTTGTCGGAGACCGGCGTCTCGTGCAGCAGCAGATGCACCAGCCACGCCGTGCGCAGCGCGCCTTTCAGGCTGCTGCCGGGGATATAGGCGCGGCCGTAGGCGTCGCGCTGAAACTGATGGATCTCCTTGGTGCCGTTGTAACCGGCAACATCCTCGGTCACGGCCAGGCGATACTGTATCAATGGCTTGTCGCCCATCAGCTTCGGGTGTTCCAGCCAATCTTCTGCAAGATGACAGTCTCTGGTCCAGAAGTCCAGCAGACTGCTGTTGGAGCTGAGCATGAACTTCTCGAACTGCCGCACCAGATCGTGCCGGAGCATGTAGTCAAAAAACAGTTCCATGTTGAGGATCTTGACGCAGCCCTGGTTCGGGGAATAGATGTATTCCCGTTTGCCGATCTTACGGCCGCTGCCAACGAACAAAGGAGACTGCGTTTTCAGTGTCAGATCAAAGACCTGCAGGTGATCCTGCTGGATCATAGTGTCACCCCCATAAACAGCGGTTTCGAGTAGCGGTAAACAGGATGCGGCAGTGCGGTGCCCACATCATAGAGCTTGCCCTGATACGGATGCTGCAGAACCGAACCAGCAGCAAGGAAATACTGGGTCTGCTTTTTCATGGGGGTCTCCACCCATTCGGTGGCAGCAAAGCCGCTGCGCCGGACCAGTTGGAACGAGGCACCTTCCAGTGCAGCATCCATCTCTTCCTCTGCGGGCAGGCTGCTGGTCAGCAGCAGATAGGGCGAGGTGCTGCGTTCCAGCGCCTGCAGCATCCAGCGGGTGGACTCTTCTTCAGCGGTGTTCAGGCAGATGGGGTCACCGTCCAGATGGAACCGGCCGTAACCGGCGCTGGTGCGGCCGCCGATCCCGCTCAGGCCCAGAAGGGTGAAGAGATCCTTCAGCAGCTTGATCTGGTCGGTGCCCTCACAGGCACACAGGACATACAGGCCGCAGCCTGCGTGCAGGCGGTACAGGCCGACAAAGTACGGCTTGGCGTCGGCACCGTCGGTCACGCTGGCCTTGGTCTGCTCGTAGGCCTGGCCAAAGCTCTGGTCCAGCTCGTCCAGCGGGTAGGTGCCGCTGTGCAGGCTGGCGGTGTAGCGGTCGAATTTGGAGGCCGGGATCCAGGCAAGCTTTTTGACCGCCTTGCGCTCAACGGTGGAAAGCTCGGCAGGGGATGTGGATGCAGCGATCGGCTTGGGCAGGTAAAAGGAATTCCCCCGCCAGGGCATGGCATCGCTGATGCGCAGGGCGTCCG
>OOCK01001179.1_pt1 | contig 12361 bp, 12 predicted proteins | sample 1670951 | NCBI WGS metagenome assembly OOCK01 (sample SAMN06348107, study PRJEB24527) | human gut metagenome | biome: human gut; feature: ankylosing spondylitis patient; material: feces | host: Homo sapiens | place: China | collected 2015-10
GCTTTACAGTCAAACCAATATTGATGGCATTAAGCACATTCATCTGCGAGATTTTTTGAAAATGACAACTTTGGTTTGATGCCATGTAGATTATGAATATTACCATATAATCAAGGGTCTATACGCCATCTGTTCATCGTGGCATATAGACCCTTGTCACAGATTTACACATATATTTACCTTATAACATAAAATATGTGGGTTCCTAACTTTTTCCGTAACATTTCCCAGAAATCTCTTGCAGATATGAAAATAAAGTCGTAACTTTGCACTTGAGAATTTTAAAACAGATGGTTATGAAGTACTTAGATCCTAAGGCAGACCTCACGTTCAAGAAGATATTCGGCAATCATCCCGATCGATTGAAAAACCTTCTGAATACTCTTCAGTCACTCAATGAAGATGAACTGATACAACAGCAACAATATCTGCCGACAACAGAAGAGCTGGAGATTTCTGGTTTCTCGGATGCGGAACTCAGAGCCTACGACAAGTTTTGGGATTCCGTAAGCGTTGAAAGAACCCTCATAGATGACAGCTACCAGAAAGGTAAGGAAAAAGGTAAGGAAGAAGGAATTGCTGAAGGCATGGAAAAGGGCATAAAGCAAGGCATGGAAAAAGGCATGTCCCAGCGAAGCCTTGAGATTGCCAGGAAGATGCTGGCAAAGGGTATGGATGAAGCATCGGTCATGGATATGACGGGGCTGACGGCAGAGGAGATAAAACTGCTGAAAGCGGAGATGTAGATTACAAATATCACAATAAAATCAAGGGTCTATACGCCACCTGTTCATCGTGGCATATAGACCCTTGTCGTTTGTTTATCCCAATACAACATTGGCAGGGACGGCAAGGTTGTGGTATATGTTTCTTGCAACAGCAATGGTTTCACACAACATTAAGTACGCAGAAAGGCTCCATAAAGCGGTATGTTGGAGATATTCTCTTGTTGACGATAAGGCAACATAGAATAACGTATGGCAGATATGTCAGGGTGCTCCTTAAGATAGTTATGCAATGAGGTGGCTTTGATGCTTGTACCGCCTTTTACTTCTATAGGCAATAATGCCCCTTCACGCTGAACGAGGAAATCCATTTCCATACGAGAAGTATCAGAACTGTAATAATAGATGTGGGTAATACCCGATGCAAGCAACTGCTGAAGGACATACTGTTCTGTGAACGCTCCTTTGTACTCCGTGAATACGTTATCGCCAAGTAACACATCCTTTGCAGCGGTATCAGCCATAGCCCCCATCAGTCCACAATCGCACAGATACAACTTGAATGCCGACAAGTCTTCATAAAACTTCAACGGCAACTCAGGCTTTGTCACCTTAGTTATTTTATAAACCAAACCGGCATCCACCAACCACTGTATGGCTAACTCAAATTCCTTGGCTCTGCCACCCTTTTTCAATACCCCATAGACAAACTTCTTATTCTCTTTCGAAAGCTGACCGAGTATGGACTGCCATACCATATCTATGCGAGGCACCTCCTGTGCAGGAGCATGCTTGGAGAAGTCGCTTGCATAATTGGAGAGAATTTCATTCTGAATAGTGCGCACTTGCCCGAGCAATTTGTTTTCCATATACATCTTCACAACTTCAGGCATTCCGCCCACGTAATAGTATTGACGCAAATAATCTTTCAGTTTTTCGTGGAACGCATTCATCAACGTATAATCCTTGCTGTGCATCAACTTGAGCAGCTGGTCCTCTCCCATGGCCATAAGAAATTCTTCAAAATCCATAGGGAACAGACGCATTGTCTGAACCTTGCCTACGGGAAATGACACACCTGCATGCAGGGCAACCCCCAACAGCGAACCTGCCACCACAATATGATACTCTGGAGCATCTTCGCAGAAATACTTCAAAGCTTCCAACGCCTGTGGGAATGCTTGCACCTCATCCAAGAATATAAGGGTTTTACCAGGAATTATATCCACACCAGTCAAAGCACTTAATCCTCGAATGATTCTCGCCGTATCGAAGTCGCCTTCATATATGGCTTGCAGGTTATCATTCCTATCGCAACTTACATAAGCAAGATTATCAAACTCTGCACGACCGAATTCTTTAAGAATATAAGTCTTGCCACATTGTCTTACCCCGTTTAATATCAACGGCTTATGACACTCTTGATTTTTCCATTCTACAAGCTTAGCATATATCTTTCTCTTCATACCTTTACACTTTTAGACACAAAAAACAATCAGATCATTACACTTTTCGACACATGATAATGTCGAAAGTTTACACTTTCTGACACGTAATATCAATGCAAAGCTACACTTTTTTACACATACGACCAAATAAACATTGAGCATAAAGCGGGATATTAAGATATTTTAATACAATAGGTACTTCAAACCATGAAAACAGGTAGCACGAAACCACCACACAGCCATATCATCCACCGAACGGGCATCGGGACACGATGAAGGGTCTATACGCCACCTGTTCATCGTGGCATATAGACCCTTTAGTTTTGCTTTTGCAATGTTATTTCATACCCTCCAGAGCATACAGCCATGTCGGGCTCTTTCTCATTATTCTGTTATTTTATTACCACTTTCATCCAGTACGGTACATTGACCAATCTTCCAGAGATCTGGGTAAGAATAGTGCTTTATCATTACATCATAGGCCGCTTTGTCTTTTACTGTGAGAGTGCGGGTAGATGCTTTTGTTCCAGCGTCACTAAAACAAGAATAAACACCATAAGAAACCTTCATTTGATTGCTTGGAATTAACAATTTGACAGAAGATAAGTTATAACAATAAGCAAACATTTGATAGCAGCTGTATTGTTTTATTGTTTCAGCTGAAACTTTCGGACCATTTACAAGTGCCTCACACGTTGAGAACATAGATTGATAGCAACCTTCTGGCAAATCCTTGACTAGCAAATCAGGAACCTCTGTTAGAGCTGTACAACCAGAAAACATACCATAATAACAGCGGGTTGCCAATTTTGTGGCTGGCAAATCCGGAGCTTTCTCTATGGAAGTACATTTCCTGAACATATAATCATAACAGTGATCTGCCATTATTTTGGCTGGCAACTTCGGAGCCTCTGCTATAGATGTACATTCTTCGAACATATGAAGATAGCAGTTATCTGCCAAATTTGTGGCTGGCAAATCCGGAACAGAGGTTAATACATCACACTTCTTAAACAGATAGCAGAAACGGGCATTGCTTGTATTAACATTCTTGTAATTTTTGTAGTTGAGCAATGTACGGATGTCACCTGTACATTTCACATTTCCATTTCCTGGTTGAGTAATACTGATTCTAGCATACTTAGTTGCACTTTCTGCTGTACCATTTTCATTTGTACCACGCAAGCGGAGATTACCATACTTTCCACCAAACGTTACAGAACTGGAAGTATATTTTTTCCATTCTCCGAAGTTTACGGAATACTCAAGACCAGAGTGTACATATCCATTTTCGCCTATCAGGTAAAAATCATGCCATTTATCCGCTGTGAAAGTTACGTAAGGAGGTATTTCTTCAGCCGTTTCCTGTTTTTCGCTAATATTGGCACTCTGCCAATCTGCTACTTTTACGTCAGCTATGGTTACTGCTTTTTTACCCACAATGAGGTTGTAGGTATAGCTCTTGCCAGCCACTAAGCCTCCAGTCTTGACAACAAGAGGGTCAGAGATTGTTCCTCCATCAGATACCTTGATGTTTGCCTCGATACTTCCTGGAGCAACCAGAGCAGTATAGGTTGAACCAATTGCACCCTCACCAGTATGCAAAGGAGTGATATTAACAGTAGCTGTCTCGCTGACATCAGTAGTTGCCTTGCTAACAATACTGAGGTTGTTGATCTTTGCACTAGCAGTAAACTGGTCGTTAAAACGCTGTATCTTAAAAATCAGACGGGCGGTCTTGCGTTCCAATTTTACAGTGAGAACTTTATCTGAAGGGATAGTTTTAGGGGTTGTCTCAGCAGCCATATAATCAGACTTTACAATCTTATCTGCATCACTCTGGTCTTCCTGGATATAGCCATACTCAAAGGAGTTCTTGCCATCGGCTGGATACCAGCATTGGAATGTCAGATTCTTAGTATCCCATACCAGATACTCGGAATTACCTGGCGTCCAGTTGTTACCATCGAAGGTGTAAGTGAGCGATGAGCCACTATTGCTTATACCTATCTTATCCCCATTGTTAAAACTCTCCAAGTCAGCATTCTCTGTTGCCGTTGGATTACTGCGTGTGGTGGCATTACCCACTGAAGCCGAAATGCGGACTGCATTCGAATCGTTGAACCATGCATTCTGGGTGTCGGTATCTGTTGCACAACCTGCCAGGAACAAACCGGCAGTTGCAACCAAACCTAATATTTTCTGATACTTCATAGTCGTTCTTTTAAAAGTTTATGTTTTTTATTCTGTCTCAAGAGTGCTATCAGGCTTTGTGCCATTGTCCCATGGTTTGGCTGTGATGCTTTCCTTTGTAGTCAATACCACATCATTACCCATGGTAAGCTTGAGAGTATGACTGAATCCGCTCTTCAAGGTGATTTCTTTATCTAAAATCCATTCATAGGCCTTATTGGCAGTCTTCAGTGTAATCTTGAAGTCATTGGCAGCAATGGTTTGCGGAATGACTATGCAGGAGAATCTAGCTGTACAGGACTTTTTTGCATTGTCCTTATCAAAGGTAAAAGTGCCCTGTGTTGCTTTAATATCGGTAGCAACTGCTTTATCTGTAGGGGTCGCGATGGCTGTTGTGCTGGTCACATTTACATTCGCTGCAATCTTAGTTCCTCCTATGGTAACCTCTGTGATAGGAGAAGTTGTTGGAACAGATGGCACGTTGAATTCGGTTCCCAGTGTTACGATGATATCTATCAAACAGAAAGCATGATTGAACGTGATGTTCAGTTTCTGATCCACGAGTTTCTCTCCTGGCACAAAGTCTGGGGAATAACAGTACAGCAAGTCGTTCTTGGCATCAGCTGTCGTCTGGTCGGCAGCTACGCTATAAGAGAAAGATTGAAAACCTTTACTTTTATCATAGACACCATTGAATATTGTTTCCTGTGCAGGAGCCAATGCCACGATATCTACAGGTGTTGTCGCATTCTGCCAAAGCAGAGTTTCACCGCAACTCCATGTGCCGGAAGTCTTAGAAAACTTCTTGTTGACATGGGTATATGTAGCAGCCAGAGAGCTCTCAGGATTCTTATTCACGATAGTCAAGAGGAAGTCTTTTTCCATGAGTGAACCACTGTTCTCGTCTGCACGAGTCTTGGCATTGTTCAAATCTGTAGTTACGCGGATGATGTTATCACTAGGATAATTGCTCTGCGCCAGATCTCCATCGTTGGAACAGCTGGTAAACATGGCAGCTGCCATAGCTGTTATTGCGAAAAAATGTATTACTTTCATATTATTCTGTTTTTAGAGTTGAATATTAATTTAATCGACTGCTTCACCGGTAATAGGGGTACTGGTCTCCCAATCGGTAATCTTTACTTCATTCAGGGTAATTGTATCACGACCTACCACCAGGTTGACGGTTGTAACCTTGCCACTCTCAAACTTGAAAGGAGTGCCGTTGTCGTAGATGAAATTCTTGCCGCCTATTACGACGGTAATCTTCTGAACGCCATCCTGCGGGATGATGATGGAAGCATATTGCTTGTTGGCAGTTAAAGCAGGCATGTCGAAGTTGGCTTTATCTTCTGCTACTGCAGATGGGGTGACAACCTTGGTGAGATAATTGACGGTTGCACTTTTTACGGCATCGCCTACAACTACCTTATCTACGGTAGGTCCCTCTGTTCCCCACTGATTCTTATAGGTGAGGTTTACTAGAAGTTTAGCCATCACATGGGTAAAGGTAAGCGGTACAGCCTGTTTGCCTTCTGCAGTTATTCCGTCAGCATTCACAGCCACCAGCAGGTCGCTTTCCACTTGCTTTGTCGCATCAAATACATATTCACCAGCCGCAAGGTCTGAAATGGCTTTTTTAGGATATACACCGATGAAATAATGCTTGTCGCGGTTGTTCTTCCACAGCATCTGCGGAGTAGATATCCACGAGCCTTTGGTCAGTTTGTTGATGGCATTATCCACCACACGTCCGGTTGCTGCCGGAACAGTGGTTGCATCTCCTGTCCAGGCATACACACTGATTTCATCACCCTCCTCAAAGGTTTGACCGCCTTTCGCATCTGTGGCAACACGGGTCATATTGCCGATGCTGGTAGAAACGGTGATATACTTGGAGGTCTCGCCTCCGATACCGTTCTCGTTGTCAGAACAACTGCCCAATGTCAAAGCCATTGCCATCAGGGCAAAGAGATAAGTCTTCTTTTTCATTGTCTTTTACTATTTTATATTTATATTCTTGTTTTGATTTTTGCGTAAATGAGAGGGTCGCTTAATCTTCAGGATTCAGAATCTCACCACGATAAATCCATTCCTCAGTCCAATCATCTATCTTCGTGCTCGTAAGATACATGTAAGGTTTCATCTCCTCAAATTCCAAGTTTATCTTGTACTTGCCACCAGACTTCATGATGGGTGCTTCGATGTCGTAGTTGCTAACTACTCCCCCAGGAGAAATCAGTTGGATAAACAACTTGGTGGTATGAAAACCATTGGCTGTCGGCATCAAGCGTAATGTTTCCGTTTTTAAAGTTTCGCCAGGCACTGCGATTTTCAAAGGTATATCACACTCCTCCTTGGTATAGCTTGCCGTCCCGAATGTTCCGTCCTCATTCTTTTGCAGGGGTAGGAGTCCGGTTGCAACATTCAATACCTTACCGCTTATTACTGTATTTTCAGGCACACCCTCAATGACAATAGTCAGTTCCGCAAGTATACGGCGCATGTCGCTTCTTGTGATATAGTGCACATCCTCCTTGTCGATGACGATGTCTGTTACGCCATAATAGGCATGTTCGGGTGAAGCACTCGGATCCGACAGTCCGATTGCCAGACTGTTTATGTTGTCAACGGCTCTTGTCTGCTCACTGATGGTGAACGGATCCACCAGATTGGTGGTGATGAGAATGCGGTAGTTACCTTTCGGCAGGTCATATCGCTCTTTTGCCATTTCCTGCGCACTGCCATACTGGCTTTGCGCCACCTGCGTGCCGTCTGTAGCATTCACGATCCATGTCTTCACGTCCTTCACTTCCGTGCCCTCATCGGCTTCATCAGCCCAGGCAAGCGAAACCGACAAGCCTCCATCCCCTTCGCCATCATGGACATCATGATCGCAGCTAGCCAATAGGCATGGGACGCATAGCAGCACCCATAACCCAATATTAAATCTTCTTTTTGCTCTCATTTTCTATCTTGTTTTATGGGTTACTGATGATGATTTGTAGTCTCTACTCGGCGGGCTTTTGGGGCAGTTCTGGAAGCGTCGCTTCCCTTTCCTACTACCGAGATGCGTCTTGCTGCAATACCTCTCTTCACAAGCCAGGTCTTCAGGGCTTGTGCTCGCTGGCGGGAGATGCGTCTGTTGACAGCCACGCTGCCTCTTGTGTCGCACCAGCCAGTCACCATCACCTTCATATCCGGATTCTCCTTCAATATATGGAGGATGCTTTTCAGCTTGGAAACCTCGCTTGGGCGAATGGTGATGCGGTTGAAGCTGAAGTAGATGACAGGGAATGTCACCTTTACAGGTTCTTTAATATCCTGTTCAACAACTTTTGTTTCAGCCTTATCCTCCGTTTTTTTTTCTTTCTGATTGACATTCTCCGAAAGAATGGTATCTTGATGTAGAACTTCCGTTTGTGGAACTGATGGAGTTTCAACTATCTTGTTTTTCTTTTTTGAGAAGCTGATTCCCAGTCTGATTCCGCTTTCCCATACGAAGTTGTTCTTGTGCAGATGTTCCGGCATTCCGTCCATACGTTCTCCTGAAAGGCGTGTCAAACCGGAATAGATGCCCAGATTAAGATTGGAGGTCAACTGGTAGCCTGCCTGCAAGCTGGCTCCATAGCCCAGATGCCAGCGGGTAGAGCCTTTCATCACCTCGGCATGATCTGCCAGGGTCTGGATATCTGCGCAGGTGGTCACTGCATAGAGATGAGGAGATACGGCTACAGTCCATCGGCTGTGGGCGGTATTGCGTAACAGCCCCAGCAGATTTACGTTAACCCTTGCACCATACCAGCCCATCCTGACATGGCTTTTCAGTTGGGCATATTCCCAGCTATCCATGCCCAGGACACTTGCCTTGTAGAGCATGCCGTCGCTGCCCAGCCAGTAGTTGCGCTCCACGCAGCAGTCTTGTGCCGACAGGTTCACCTCTCCATATCTGGCAGAGAGTTCTGCTGAGAAAATGGGGTTGAAACGATAGCCGCCATAGATGCCGGCAGCCCAGCCCAGGTGGGTCTTGTCATGTCCGAAACTGGAAAAAGTGGATAAGCCGAAAGGCAATCCGCCATCCACGCCCAGATACCATCCTTTGGAATCTGGCAGGTTACTATCGCTGGCTTCCGCTTTCGCAAAGGAAAAGGAAAGAATGGAAACAAGCACAGCAACCAGTAATCTGATCTGTGTCGTTGAACGATTCATCATATTACTCTACATTATAGTCATTATTTACTACATTATTTTCATTTGCTTACTTCAGAATATATAAGAAGCTTTCCGAAATGATGATTCGGAAAGCCCAATCTTGATTGATGGTATAAGATTCAAATATTTCTTTCGTGCCACAAATTTAGTGTTTTTCACTGAAAAAGGGTGTCGCATTCCCCTGAAAAAGTGTCGCATTCCTACCAAAAAGGAGTAGCATTCCTAGAAATGCTACTCCTTTTTGGCAGATTTTCTCCATTCTGTAGGCGAGCACCCTGCCTTGTTCTTGAAGATGCGGTAGAGATGGGTGCGGCAGGAAAATCCGCATTCGGCAGAAATGATATCGTTGCTGTAGTCGGGATTCTCCTGCATCATCTTCTTGGCTGCATTGAAACGGATTTCGCTAAGCCATATTCTGAAGTTGGAATGCAGACACTGGTCGAAGAACAGACTCAGTTCGTTCTTCGAGATGCAGAGTGTGTGGGAAAGTATAAGCATGTTCACGTTACAGTCCTTGTAGCCCTGATTCTCACACCAGGCATCCAGGCTCTGCTGAATAAAATTCCTGCGTTCATCAGAAATAATCTGCAATTGCCTTGGTTTATCATCCGCAGGATCCTGCTGTATGTCAGAATTTTCCTCTGCCCCCCCCATTTCCGGTTTCAGATGGAGGGTTGTTTTCCGCTTCCTTGTCCAGGAGCTCTTCGGTAGGAATGTAATTGCTGCCAAGGGCTATGAATGTAAGGTTGAAGAACAGCAGTGCCATCAGCCCCACAGGAGCCAGTATATATAATAAGGTGGTGGAGAACATGGCTACCGGCAAGATAAGGACCGGGAGACAGAGGATGAATATGCTGGCTCGTGAATATCTCACGTAGGGCAGCATATCCGTAGCCGCCATCGTTTCCAGCATCTTCCTGCGCCTGTTCATCTCCCGTATAATCATATATATGCAATAGGATACACTCACGCAAAACAGTACCAGCATCAGATAAAGTTCTTCTCTGATATACAGACTTTGGTGAAGGCTGACGCCCACGCAGAAGATCAGGATGATGGCGGCATAGATGGCACCGCACACCAGATACATCTTCCTGCGGTTGGCACGGGTGGTCTCCAGATTATAGATGCCCATGCAGATGAGCGAGAAGCAAGGGGTATAGATGAGAATGTTGATCACCGCCCCCAGATCATCGTCTATGGCACGGAATCCGAACTTCATCTGTATCACATATTGTATCGCCAGACCTATGATGGCTGCTGCTATCATCCATCTTGAACGTTCGTATCGTTTGTTCTTCCATCTTACATACAGACAAGAGAGTGCCACGATGAAGGCATTGATGAACATGAAGATGAAACAGGCAAACTGAAGTAAAAACAATGAATCCATACGCTTCCTATCTTATGTTTACTTGCTTAAATTTCTAATTACTTGCTTTATGTGTATCAAAGTTGTATATCCCAACAGCGTAAGATAACTATTTATATAGTGTAAAGTCTATGTATTATGCGCCGTGCATCGTTCGAAGTAAGCACGTGCATCGTTCGATGTGAGAGCGTGCGTCGTTCGACGCACGTGCTTACTTCGTTCGGTGTGAGTCGCAAAACAAATAGGCAATACACCTCTTTCCCTGCAGGAATGAGCGTATATTGCCTATTATGAATAGATGTGATGATATATAGAGTATCATCCTTTCCTTGTTTTTCTATTATCCGTAGATAACCTTACCATTCTCATCCTCGTAAGGAGTCATATCCTTAGCATACTGGTTCATGGCACGGAGGCTCATACCCATAGACGAGAAACCACCATCGTGGAAGAGGTTCTGCATAGTTACCTTACGGGTGAAGTCAGAGAACATCATTACGCAATAGTTAGCGCAATCCTCTGCTACAGCATTTCCGAGTGGAGACATCTTGTCAGCAAAGTCCATCATATTCGCGATATCCTTGATACCCTTACCTGCAGTTGTAGCTGTAGGGCTCTGAGAGATGGTATTGATGCGGACGTGCTTCTCACGACCATAGATGTAGCCGAAGCTGCGTGCGATGCTCTCGAGCATGCTCTTGGCATCAGCCATATCGTTGTAACCGAAGAAAGTACGCTGAGAAGCTACGTAAGTGAGAGCTACTACAGAACCCCACTCATTGATAGCATCCAACTTCTTGGCTACCTGCAACATCTTGTGGAAAGAGATAGCAGAGATGTCCAATGTCTTGTTCAGGAAGTTGTAGTCGAGGTCATCGTATGTACGATGCTTGCGAACGTTAGGGCTCATAGCTACAGAGTGGAGCACGAAGTCGATTTTGCCACCGAGTTTCTCCTGAGCCTCTGTGAATACCTTTTCCAAGTCTTCTACGCTAGTCGCATCAGCTGCGATGATAGGAGCGTTGATCTGTTCAGCGAGCTTATCCAGCGTACCCATACGCAAAGCCATAGCTGTATTACTAAGTGCGATAGTAGCACCCTCTTCAGCAGCCTTTACAGCTACTTTCCAAGCGATTGATTCCTCATTGAGTGCACCGAAGATGATGCCACGCTTGCCTTTTAACAAATTGTGAGTCATTGTTATCTTAATACTATATGTTTGTAAATCGTGCGCAAAATTACGAAATTTGTGCAATATATGCAAGCTTTTTCGCAAAAAAGTGCTGTTTATACTACCTTTTTTGCGAAAAGTCAAGTAAATCGTGCCTTATTTATCATCTATCCGGATGCGGGCCACCAATGGAAGATGATCGCTGTAACCTCCCAAATACCTCGGACCCAGGTAGGTGCGATATGGTTTTTTACCGCCATATTTCTCATCATCTTCGAGCAGGAAAGGCAAATCTCCTATCCTGCAGGCATTTTCCGGATGCTGCATCAATTCGCTCAGCAGTATCTGGTCAAGACTTCGCCATTCTCCATGCCAACGGTAAGTAGCCTTTGCCCCATGGCTACCCCGTGCTCCGGCAGATATATTAATAAGGTGGTGCTGATAGAGATATTCCAGTGCGGGAGAGTCGTGATAATCATTGAAATCTCCTGCCACAATGATCTTTGCCCCACTTTGAAGCGCATAAATGGAATCCACAGCTTCTGCCAACTGGCTCGCCACCTGCAGGCGGTAAGGACGGGATTCACGCTCTCCTCCCCTTCTACTAGGTGCATGCACCACAAACACATGCAGCGTATCGCCCGTGATGACACGTCCCGAAACATAGAGAATGTCTCTTGTAGGACGGGTATCCGGCAGACGCTTCACCCGAATAGACCAGGAATGTATCAATGAAAAGGAAAACGGCTGATACATCAAGGCTACATCGATGCCTCGCTCATCGGGCGAATCGGTCATCACATACTCATAACCAGCCGTACGGATGACTGAACGCTTGGTCAGGTCAAACAATACACTGTCGTTTTCCACCTCACAGAGAGCCACCAGGTCGGGAAGCAGCACATCTCCGGAAGCCTCCTCATACCCCAGTCCCACAATCTCCTGCCCCAGCTGGTTCACCTTATGCCAATAGCGGTAGGGAGTCCAGTGATAACTGCCCTCAGGCAGGAACTCGACATCATTCTTAAGCGAATCATGCCGTGTATCAAAGAGATTTTCGCAGTTTAACTCCACAAAAGTGAGTAAACTTGATAGGATGAGTGTTAAAAACATAGTCATTTATTTTGTATTGTCAATGTTTTAATGTATCTTTGCAGTCAGTTTTCGAAGGTCCCATAGTTTAATGGATAGAACGGAGGTTTCCTAAACCTTTGATCCGAGTTCGATTCTCGGTGGGACC
>OOCK01001188.1_pt1 | contig 12247 bp, 10 predicted proteins | sample 1670951 | NCBI WGS metagenome assembly OOCK01 (sample SAMN06348107, study PRJEB24527) | human gut metagenome | biome: human gut; feature: ankylosing spondylitis patient; material: feces | host: Homo sapiens | place: China | collected 2015-10
TATGCTGTTTGAATGTTGCACTAATTTCTTGATTTGCGATAAAAGACCGGAGCCTCTTTGACAAGGGCTCCGGCCTGATCTCAAACAAAAAAGTCCCATCCGAAGCTCTCATCGCTGCTGCCTCTCTACTCCGGCATCCCGTTCCCACACAACGATGCCGGAAGAAGCAGCATTTGGAAGAGTCTCTATGAACAGCAATCCCCCGATCACCGTCAAGAGCTTCGTCAGGACTTTTACCAGACAAGGCCGCCTGCACCGCCACACGCTCTGCGGTGCCGTATGAGCCCGTTCCGCGCTTCCGGATCGCTCCGGCCGCAATGCGCCGTTCTTGGCTCTCTGCCTTATTCCTGCCTAAATTATAGCAAATATTCCCCCAAATTTCACGCAAAATGTCATATTCTGCGGGGGAGGATGTCATATTCTGTGCACCGGCACCGAACAGGTGAACCGGAACCATTTATCCCGGCAGCTGATGGCGTACTCACCCTGATACTTGCGGAGCACATCCGTCACATTCCACAGGCCGATGCCGTGGCCCGGCTCCTTTTTGGTGCTGCGCGGGAGCTGACCGTCCGGCAGGTCCAGATCTTCCCGGACCCGGTTGCGAACCGACAGCAGCAGTTCCTCCTCCGTTTTCCGCATCCTGAAATAGACTTCCGGCGGGTCGGCCTGGGCGGCAGCGTCGATGGCGTTGTTGAGCAGGTTGGAGACGACCATCACAAGGTCGGTCTTTTCGAGCGGGATCGCCCGCAGGTCGGGCAAGTCAAAGTAGAGCATGACCCCCTTGCGGGTGGCCTCCTCGTATTTCTTGCTCAGCAGCGCATCCAGCAGCGGGTTGTGCGTGTTCATGATGGTGGTATGGGCCGCGATGATCTTTGTGATCGTGGCAAGGTACGCTTTGGCTTCCTCGTATTCGCCCTGTTGCAGCAAGAGCGTCAGCGCCTCGATGTGGTTGGTGAACTCGTGGGTCAGGCGGCGCTGGGTGGTGTAGGAGTCCATCAGCGCTTCGGCCCGCTCCCGCTCCAGCGCCGTCTGCACATGAAGCTCCTGCTGCCGGGCCATCTGCTGATTGAACATCTGAACGATGTACATGTGGAGGAGCACCGCCACCGTCAGGCCCAGCGTCAGCAGCACCATGAGGGAGTCGGCGGGTTCGTCCTTTGCCGAAAGCATCAGGACTACGTTCAGCACCACGACGATGCCGGGGAAAAAGGACATGACCAGCGCCTGCGGGGATTCGAGCGCCCGCTCATCCTTCCACTGGTGCGAGAAATAGGCCACCACCACGCCCACGATGAGGTTCGTGAGTGTCATGGTCACAAGACATCCGGGCCGCTGCCAGGCCACCTGAAGCGACGTTCCGGTCACCCAGGAGACCACATAGCGGACCGTATTTTCGGAGAGCAGGCACATGGTGCCGTTGATGAGGGCGGCGGTCAGCTTCTGGGGCAGCGTCCCGCCGAACAGCAGGGTGGACAGCAGCACATAGCCCACATTCCACCAGACGGTCTCCAGCGTGAAAAAGCCGATCTGGAAGATCAGACTGAACGCCAGCATCCCGGCCACCAGAACAACGCTCCAGAACCCGACATGCTTCACCCGCCCTTTGCCGAGGTAAGCGCGATTCACCAGCAGGAAGGCGGCCCACTGCGACACGCAGACCATGTGCCCGATGAAGAACCAGGATATCTCATTCATCGCCAAACTGCCCCTTCCATTCCAGATAGGTCTCCCGGATGGCCGCATAGCCGTTCCGGCTTACGCTCAGTTCCACCCCGTTGCGCATCGTGACCTTGTACCCGCTGATCTGGCGGATGTAGCGCATGTTGACCACATCGCTCCGCCCCACCCGCAGAAAGCCGTTCTCGAACAGCGCCTGCGGCAGATCGGTCAGCTTGCCGTAATAGGAGCAGAGCAGCTGATGCGGCACATCCCCATAGACATTGACCTTGCGCAGGTCGCTTTCCAGGCAGTAGATGCTGTCGTAGGGCAACTCGATGCTGGTGCGGTTCTGCCGGATGGTCAGCACCTTGCGGCTGCGGGCGATCTTTTCGTGGAAGAGCGCCTCCAGGCAGCTGGGCAGCATCCGTTCCAGATCCCGTTTGAGGATGTACCGGAAGGCCTGGACCGTGTAGCCCTCCGGGGCAAATTCCAGATAGGCCGAGATGTAGATCAGGCAGATCTCCGGGCTGCGCTCCCGCAGCTGACGCCCCAGCGAGATGCCGTTCATGGTGTCCAGATCCACATCCAGCAGCGCCACCTGATACAGTTCCAGATCCGGCACGGCCAGTGCTTCTTCGCCGCTGGTGCAGACCACGATCTCCGCCGGGATCTCCCGCTGGCCGAGACAGGCCCGGACCAGCTGCTCCACCCGTGCGGCAAACCGCGCGTCGTCATCACAGATCAACATGTGCATGATCGGTGTCCCCTTCTTTTGAAAAAAGCGGGCTCCCCGATGCGAAGAGTCCGCCCTTTCGAATGTACATTACGCAAAGAATTTGTCGTAGAGGCCGAAGGCAAAGATGAACAGAACGATCAGCGGCAGACCATAGGTCAGATAGCCGCGCATCCAGTCCTGCATCTTGGGGCCTTCGCCGGTGTTGACTTCCTGTTTGTAGTTCTTCCAGCCCCAGCCGCAGCGGGAAACGCAGAACAGCAGATAGACCAGCGAGCCCAGCGGCAGGAACAGATTGCTGACGAGGAAGTCCTCAAAATCCAGCACCGCACCGCCGAAAATCGCAAAGCCGTCCCAGCTCCACACATTGTACCCCAGCACACAGGGCATGGACAGCGCTGCGATGAGGAACAGGTTCACAAGGCTGGACTTTTTGCGGGAGCAGCCGGTCAGCTCCATGCCGCAGCAGATGATGTTCTCGAAGACGGCCAGCACGGTAGAAAGCGCCGCAAAGGCCATGAACAGGAAAAACAGACTGCCCCACAGCCGACCCATCGCCATGTTGGCGAAGATGTTGGGCAGGGTGATGAAGATCAGGCTGGGGCCGGCGGTCTGGTCCACACCGTAGGTGAAGCAGGCCGGGAAGATGATGAGGCCAGCCGTGATGGCCACGAAGGTATCCAGCGCCACGATGCGGATGGACTCGCCCAGCAGAGCATGTTCCTTGCCGATGTAGCTGCCGAAGATGGACATGGCACCGATGCCAAGGCTCAGGGTGAAGAAAGCCTGATTCATGGCGCCCACCAGCGTATTGACCACACCGACCTCTTTCATGCGAGCAAAGTCCGGCACGAGATAGAAGCGCAGGCCCTCCTTAGCGCCGGGCATGAACAGACTGTTGACGGCCAGAATGACCATGATGACGAGCAGAGCGATCATCATGACCTTGGTCACCCGCTCCAGACCATTCTGCAGGCCCTTGGCGCAGACCAAGATGCCGAACGCCACCACGAAGATCATCCAGAACGCCATGATGCCGGGGCTTGCCAGCATCTCGCTGAAGGCATTCGATACCTGGTCTGCATTCAGACCGGCCAGCTTTCCGGTGGCAGTCATGTAAAAATAGTGCAGCATCCAACCTGCAACGGTGGTGTAGAACATCATCAGCAGATAACAGCCGATGAGGGTGAAATAGCCGTGGATGTGCCACTTCTGGCCCGGCTTTTCCAGCGCCTGATAGGCGCGCACCGGGCTTTTGCGGCTGGCGCGGCCCACTGCAAACTCCATGGTCATAATGGGCAGGCCCAGAATGATGAGGAACAGCAGATAGAACAGCACGAAGGCACCGCCGCCGCCCTGCCCCGCCATATAGGGGAATTTCCAGACGTTTCCGATGCCGATGGCACAGCCCGCCGAGAGCAGGATGAAGCCCAGCCGCGATTTTAGGTTCTCACGTTCCATGATAAAATGTTCTCCTCTGTAATCCGTTTGCCCCGGTCTGCCTTTTGCAGCTTGCAGCCGGGCACAACAGAATTATTATATCACAGTTTTCCCCCATTGGGGAGGAGTCGCATGACGTTTCAGAAGAGAAAAAGATTCATTTTTGACTGTTCTAAAAGGAGCGGAATTTGATAGCATTCAGAACGTCAGCCTCATCTGATACCATGTCACGCCGCCGTGCACAGACCCGGAAACGCCCTCGTTGACAAAACCGAATCGGGCGTAATAATGCACCAGTTTGTCCTTGCAGGTGAGCACAAGGCCCTTTCTTCCCTGCTGTTTTGCCGCTGCAATGGCCGTTTCCAGCAATTGCCCGGCCAGGCCGCGCCGCCGGTATTCCGGCAGCGTGTTGACCCCAAAGATCATCTGCCATGCACCGTTTTCGTTGTGGAGCGAGGCATCTGCGTACATTGCATCGGTCAGGTCTGCCGCGTCCGTGACCATGCCGTCCACAAAGGCTGCGAGTGTTTCGTCCTCCCACAGGAGCCAGAAATGATTTCCATAATACCGCAGCCGCTCGGCAAATTCTGCACGGGTCGCCGCCTCTGCCGCCGGGAAGCACTCTGCCTCCACCGCTGCAATGGCGTCGAGATCCTGCTCGACTGCGGTTCGAATCGTTTGTGCCATGGTTTTTCTCCCTTTCTCATGCTGTGCCGTCCGAGCCGTTTCCGGTCGGGCTTGCGGCGGCGATTGGCCATCCGCAGCCCGCGCTGAATGGCAGGACGTCGCAGCAGAACACATTATGACTGCTAAAATCATAGCATACGCCGCGCAACTTATCAAGGCCCGCTGGATGCACAAGCCCCCGCCAACACCTGCTGGCGGGGGGCTTGTGATTGATTTTTGTGAAACGTTATTCGAGCTCGGTAGGTTTAAATCTTCACTAAGCAAATTTGTTTAACGATTCTATCTTCGGCTGTTCACTTTTCCATGAGATTGCCGTGGTAGATGCGGCTTGCTGATTTTTTAGTATCAGGATAGTATCACACAACCAGCGGGATCTCCGTGAGTATTATAACGTATTTACGTTCAGGATGCAACTGTCTTTTAAGGATTACTTCTTGCTTGCATCTGCCAGATAGTTTTCTCCCCATTTACACATCGCATCCAAAATAGGAATGATGCTTCTCCCAAAGTCGCTGAGCGAATATTCTACCTTTGGCGGCACAACAGGATAAACTTTCCGAATAACCAAGTTATCATTTTCAAGCTCCCGAAGCTGCTGTGTCAGCATTTTAGGCGTAGCCTTGGGAATCAACTTTCCTATCTCATTAAAGCGCAAGGTATTATCAATCAAATGCCACAGAATAAGTGCTTTATATTTCCCACCAATCAAATCGAGGGTTGCTTCAACCGGGCAGCTAAAGGTACTTGGACATTTCATTTTTCTCTTCCCTACACTATCTTTTTAGGTAGTATATAACAAAAAAGAGCGTTCTTGCTTTTTTGAAAACGACTGATAAAATCATAGCATAGGCCGATTGAATTATCAAGACCCTACACAAATTTACACTTTCAGAAAGGACCATCACATTATGGATTTTTTGACACTTGCAAAGAAACGGTATAGTGTACGCGCTTACACAAAGCAGAAAGTTGAGAAGGAAAAGCTGGATGCCATCTTAGAGGCAGCTCACGTTGCACCCACGGGTGGTAATTGCCAGCCTCAACACCTGATTGTAGTGCAGAGTGATGAGGGCCTTCGTAAAATTGGAAAGGCCACAAATATCTATGGTGCGCCGCTGGCAATTATCGTTTGCAGCGATACAAATAAGGTCTGGACACGTCCCTTTGATGGTAAAAAGCTGACCGATATTGATGCAAGCATCATTACCGACCACATGATGATGGAAGCCACCTACTTAGGTTTAGGAAGCGTATGGGTATGCTATTTCAAGCCGGACATCCTGAAGGCTGAATTTAAGATTCCCGACAACCTTGAACCGGTCAACATCCTTGTCCTCGGCTACGCCGACACCTCTCGTGAAAAGGCTCTGTCCGCAGATCGCCATGCAAAAATGAGAAACTCTCTTTCTGCCATGGTATCTTTCGAGAAGCTTTAACTTAAAATTATATCTTTATATCATTCTATTTTCTCTGGCACGTCCAACCATTAAGTTTTTCTTAATAGTTCCAACTGCTAAACTCGAACCATCCAAAAATCCCGGATAGTTGATAGACCACCCAAGTTATTAAGCATTCCTTAACAACTGCTCCGAACTCTTCGGAATTTCCGAAGAGTTGCCCCTATATACGCAGAACCCCCGTCAGCGCACACTGACAGGGGTTCTGCTCGTTTTTGATGGGATTGGGTAGAGCTTATTCGAGCTCGATCGTGGCGGGCGGCTTACCGGTGCAATCGTAGAACACGCGGTTGACATGCTTGACCTCATTCACGATGCGGCTGGTGACAGTGCCCAGGACATCCCAGGGCATGTTATAGCTTTCAGCGGTCATGAAGTCGGTGGTGGTGACAGCGCGCAGAGCCACAGCGTAGTCATACGTGCGCTCGTCACCCATAACACCGACGCTGCGCATGTTGGTCAGAGCTGCGTAATACTGGTTGATCTCCTTGTCCAAACCAGCCTTCGCAATCTCCTCGCGCCAGATGGCGTCTGCGTCCTGCACGATGGCGACCTTTTCGGGGGTCACTTCGCCGATGATGCGGATGCCCAGACCGGGGCCGGGGAACGGCTGACGGCTGACCAGATACTCGGGCAGGCCCAGCTCACGGCCGACCTGACGGACCTCGTCCTTGAACAAGTTGCGCAGAGGCTCGACCAGTTCCTTGAAGTCCACCGTGTCGGGCAGACCGCCGACATTGTGGTGGCTCTTGATAACGGTGGACTCGCCGCCCAGACCGCTCTCGACAACGTCGGGATAGATGGTACCCTGTGCCAGGAAATCCACCTTGCCGATCTTCTTGGCCTCTTCCTCGAAGACGCGGATGAACTCCTCGCCGATGATCTTGCGCTTGCGTTCCGGCTCGGTGACGCCTGCCAGCTTGCCAAAGTAACGCTCACGGGCATCCACGCAGACGAAGTTGATATCAAAGTTGGGGTTGCCGGGGCCGAAGACGGCGCAGACCTCTTCCTTTTCGTTCTTGCGGAGCAGGCCGTGATCCACAAAAACGCAGGTCAGCTGCTTGCCGACCGCCTTGGCCAGCATAGCTGCCAGGACCGAGGAATCCACGCCGCCGGACAGAGCGCACAGCACCTTGCCGTCTCCGATCTCTTTCCGCAGGGCCTTGACGTTGTTTTCCACGAAAGAGTCCATCTTCCAGTCGCCCGTGCAGCCGCAGACGTTGTACACGAAGTTGTGCAGCATCTTCTTGCCCTCGGCGGTGTGCAGGACTTCCGGATGGAACTGGACGGCATACAGGCCCTTCTCTGCATTTTCTGCAGCGGCCACCGGGCAATTCACCGTATGCGCCGTGATCCGGAAATCGGGTGCTGCCTGCTCAATGTAGTCGTTGTGACTCATCCAGCAGATGGTGGAGGGCTGAACATCCGCGAACATCTTGCTGGAATTGTCCACGAAGACCTCCGTTTTGCCGTATTCACGCTCCGGTGCACGGCAGACATGACCGCCCAGCAGGTGCATCATCAGCTGGCTGCCGTAGCAGATGCCCAGGATGGGCACACCCCAGTTGAAGATCTCCGGGTCGATCGTCGGGGAATCCTCCAGATAGACGCTGTTGGGGCCGCCGGTGAAGATGATGCCTTTCGGGTTCTTGGCCTTGATCAGTGCCAGATCCGTCTTGTAGGAATAGATTTCACAGTAGACATTGTTCTCGCGGACGCGGCGGGCAATCAGCTGGTTGTACTGGCCGCCGAAATCCAGAACGATCACGGTTTCGTGCTGCATGATATTCTCCTCCCTGTTGCAGGTGTGCTTTTATAGATAAGAACAGTATAGCACATTTCACAACCAAAATCGACATCTTTTGTGGATTTGACCGGATTTATTTTTTTCGGATCGGATGCCGCAGGACTGTCTTGCACTTTTCCGGAGCCGTGCGGCGAGGGTCGGAGAGATAGATTTCGTGATGACGGCGGGCTGCAAAGTCAACTGCGTATCCCTGTGCCTCCGCAAAAGCGTCCATCTGGCGCAGTGTTTCCGGCTCACTGTCGTAAAGACCGAGGTGCAGACACTGAACACAAAGCCCCTCGTCGTAGTGGAAGAATTCCGCCTTCGAGAAATCCTTCCGTTTTTTGGCGGTCGCTTCCTGCACAGCCCAGTCAAATTCAGCTTTCGTCACGAACTCCGGCAGGCGGATCATCGACGTCCACTCGAATGTCTCCTTGTGGGCGTAGTCCACCCCATCAACGCCTGCCTGATGCCACAGGCCCTCCAGCGGCGGAACGATATATTCGAAGTAACCGTCGATCTTGTGACTCCCCTTATAGCTCATCTTGATGGTAAATGCAATGCCGTACAGCAGCTCCATCGCTGCCTGGTATTCGCCATCCGGCTCATTGGGGTCCCCTTTCCCCTGCACCGCCACAAAATTCATGGGCGGGATAGTCACAAGCGTTGGTTGCTTCGGCGGCAGGTAAAATTCCTTGTATTCTTTCTTATAATCAAAGGCCATCGTTTACACCCTCCGGAGATTTATTCTGTTTCAAGTGTATCACAACAACCAAAATTTGTAAAGTCGCTTTTTATCAAAACGAAAAAGCCCTTCTGCGACAGGCGTAGAAGGGCTGGTATAAGCAAAAAGAGCGTTCCCACTCTCCGGAATGGGAACGCTCTTTGTAAGTTTAACCTTATGCCTTAGAACAGGCGCGAAGGATCAAAATCACTCAATGATCTTGCCGACGACGCCGGAACCAACGGTACGGCCACCCTCACGGATAGCGAAACGCAGGCCCTCTTCCATAGCAACGGGGGTCAGCAGCTCAACGTGCATCAGGACGTTATCGCCAGGCATGCACATCTCGGTGCCTTCGGGCAGGGTGATGATGCCGGTCACGTCGGTGGTGCGGAAGTAGAACTGAGGACGATAGTTGGAGAAGAACGGGGTGTGACGGCCGCCTTCGTCCTTGGTCAGAACGTACACCTGAGACTCGAAGGTCTTGTGGGGGTGCACGGAACCGGGCTTAGCCAGAACCTGACCACGCTCGATCTGGGTACGATCAACACCACGCAGCAGAGCGCCGATGTTATCGCCAGCCTCAGCGAAGTCCAGAGACTTACGGAACATCTCCAGACCGGTGATGGTGGTGCTCAGACGATCGGGCTTGATGCCGACGATCTCCATAGCGTCGCCAACCTTGGCGATACCACGCTCAACACGACCGGTAGCAACGGTACCACGGCCAGAAATGGTCATGACATCCTCGATGGGCATCAGGAAGGGCTTGTCTTCCTCACGATCGGGGTTGGGGATATAGGTGTCAACAGCGTCCATCAGCTCCTTGATGCAAGCATACTCGGGAGCATTGGGATCAGTGGAGGTAGACTCCAGAGCCTTCAGAGCGGAACCACGAATGATCGGGGTGTCGTCGCCGGGGAAGTCGTACTCGGTCAGCAGCTCACGGATCTCCATCTCGACCAGATCCAGCAGCTCTTCGTCGTCGACCATATCGCACTTGTTCATGAACACAACGATATAGGGCACGCCGACCTGACGAGCCAGCAGGATGTGCTCACGGGTCTGGGGCATGGGACCATCGGTAGCAGCAACGACCAGAATAGCGCCGTCCATCTGAGCAGCACCAGTGATCATGTTCTTAACGTAGTCAGCATGGCCCGGGCAGTCAACGTGAGCATAGTGACGAGCGTCGGTCTGATACTCAACGTGAGCGGAGTTGATCGTGATACCACGAGCACGCTCTTCGGGAGCCTTATCGATGTTGGCATAGTCCATGAACTCTGCATCACCCTTCAGTGCCAGGTACTTGGTGATCGCAGCGGTCAGAGTGGTCTTGCCGTGGTCAACGTGACCGATGGTGCCGATGTTAACATGCGGCTTGGAACGGTCAAATTTTGCCTTTTCAGCCATTGGAATATCCTCCCTTTATAATCGGATTGAATTTGGTTACAACAGTCCTGCAAAAACAGAATTGCATTGCAAAACTATTCTACTAGATTCAGCCTGTAAAATCAAGTGTTTTTACAGGAAATTTTGCCGGAGCTACACTACCCCGGCAAAATTCGTTTTCAATTCAGGCAATCAAGCCTTGGTGCGGCCAGCAATGATCTGGTCGGCAATGTTCTTGGGCACCGGCTCGTAGTGAGACGGCTCCATGACATACTGGCCACGGCCCTGGGTCTTGGAACGCAGGTCGGTGGCGTAGCCGAACATCTGAGCCAGAGGAACGAAAGCGTTGACACGCTGCGTACCTGCCATTGCTTCCATGCCCTGGATCTGGCCACGGCGAGCATTCAGGTCGCCGATGACATCGCCCAGATACTCATCGGGAACGATGACAGCAACCTTCATGATGGGCTCGGTGATGATGGGGTCAGCCTTGCGCATAGCGTCCTTGAAGGCCATAGAACCTGCAATGGAGAAGGCCATTTCAGAGGAGTCGACCTCATGATAAGAACCATCCCACAGGGTGACCTTGACGTCAACGACAGGATAACCAGCCAGAACGCCGGCCTTCATAGCACCCTGGATACCGTTGTCGATAGCCGGGATGTATTCCTTCGGGATCGCGCCGCCAACGATGGCGTTGACGAACTCGTAACCCTTGCCGGGCTCGTTGGGCTCGATCTTGATCTTAACATGACCGTACTGGCCCTTACCACCGGACTGACGTGCGTACTTGGTCTCCTGGTTGGCCTCCTTGCGGATGGTCTCACGGTAAGCAACCTGAGGTGCACCCACGTTTGCTTCAACCTTGAACTCACGCAGCAGACGGTCAACGATGATCTCCAGGTGCAGCTCGCCCATACCGGCGATGATGGTCTGACCGGTCTCTTCGTCGGTGTAGGTCTTGAAGGTCGGATCCTCTTCGGCCAGCTTTGCCAGCGCGATGCCCATCTTCTCGTTGCCGGCCTTGGTCTTCGGCTCAATGGCAACGCGAATAACGGGCTCAGGGAACTTCATGGACTCCAGAATGATGGGATGATTCTCATCACACAGAGTATCACCAGTGGTGGTGTTCTTCAGACCAACAACAGCAGCGATATCACCTGCGTAGCAGCAGTCGATATCCTTGCGGTGATTGGAGTGCATCTGCAGGATGCGGCCCATACGCTCCTTGCTGTCCTTCACAGAGTTGTAAACAGTAGTACCTGCCTCAACCTTACCGGAGTACACACGGAAGTATGCCAGCTTACCAACGAACGGGTCGGTAGCGATCTTGAAGGCCAGAGCTGCGAAGGGAGCGTCGTCGGAAGACGGACGGGTCTCCTGCTCTTCGGTCTCAGGGTTCACACCCTTGATGTCCTCAACATCGGTAGGAGCGGGCATATAGTCCACGATGGCATCCAGCAGCTTCTGGACACCGCGGTTCTTGTAGGAAGAGCCGCAGGTCACAGGCACCAGCGTGTTAGCAATGGTCTCCTTGCGGATCGCAGCCTTCAGCTCGGCACGGGTGATCTCCTCGCCCTCGAGGTACTTTTCCATGAGCTCTTCGTCGTTCTCAGCAACAGCCTCGATCAGGATGTTGTGATACTCCTCAGCCTGCTCACGCATATCCTCGGGGATGGGCTCAGTGCGCATGTCGTTGCCCATATCGTCGTAGTAGACCTCAGCGTTCATATCGACCAGGTCAACGATACCACGGAAGGTATCCTCCTGACCGATGGGCAGCTGGATGGCCACGCCGTTGGCGTGCAGACGATCATGCAGCATCTTGATGCAGCGGAAGAAGTCAGCACCCATGGTGTCCATCTTGTTGACGTACACCATACGGGGGACTTTGTACTCATCAGCCTGACGCCAGACGGTCTCAGACTGAGGCTCGACACCGCCCTTAGCAGCCAGAACGGTCACAGAACCGTCCAGGACGCGCAGGGAACGCTGGACCTCAACGGTGAAGTCCACGTGGCCCGGAGTGTCGATGATGTTGATGCGGTGACGGTTCTTCTTGAACGCGACCGGATCCTTCTGGGTCTCGGAGTGAGACCAGTAGCAGGTGGTAGCAGCAGAAGTAATGGTGATACCACGCTCCTGCTCCTGAACCATCCAGTCCATGGTGGCGCCGCCATCGTGGACCTCACCGATCTTGTGGTTGATACCGGTGTAGTACAGGATACGCTCGGTAGTGGTCGTCTTGCCGGCATCGATATGGGCCATAATGCCGATATTTCTCGTCATCTGAAGAGAAACTTCTCTGGGAGTAGCCATGAAATTAACCTCCTACAGAACAGATCAATAACGGAAATGAGCGAAAG
>OOCK01001199.1_pt1 | contig 12182 bp, 9 predicted proteins | sample 1670951 | NCBI WGS metagenome assembly OOCK01 (sample SAMN06348107, study PRJEB24527) | human gut metagenome | biome: human gut; feature: ankylosing spondylitis patient; material: feces | host: Homo sapiens | place: China | collected 2015-10
CCGCTTCTTGTACTACTTGTCTGTTTATGTAAAATCTTTCAAAGAACTCTTTCTTTAGTTGCTAAGAGAAACCGTATTTCTCAAAAGCGAGTGCAAAAGTACTAACTATTTTTCATTCCACCAAATCTTTTCGCAAAAAAGTTGCTTTTTTAATCGGTTTTTAACATCTATAAAGATTTTAGCATGGCGATTTATTGTGTATACATTATTATATATATGCGCTTGCCTGTGCACACACTTAGGCGTATACGCAAGCGCACAATACTATTAAGGTTATAATGCTTTTTCAGTTAATTTACTCAAGTTTCGCAAGTTTTGTCCCATACGCCCTGAAAGGTTCTTGAACCACATGCGAAAGTTCTGTTAATTTATATTTAAAAATTGACGCTTATCCGTAGCCATTAACTTTATTTCGCTGACAATACATTAAAAGGTTATAATGTTTTTAAGATAACTTATATTTTAGAAGTTTACGCTTATCCATAGCCATTAACTTTATTTCGCTGATAATATTTTAACGGCTTATACATCAAGGATACCGATTAAACTAAGTTTCTAGGAGTTTCTGCAGAAAGAAATCATAAAAAAAGAGGACTCTCTAAAAAAAGATACCCATTTCGGAATCGTAAACAAACGCAAAAATATGTAAAAACGGGCAGAATCCTTAAAATTTGTTTATAAAACACGAAAAACACCCTTCACCACCCTTCACCCGTAACTATTTGACACATAAAACGTTAAGTAAAAAGGTGAAGGGTGAAGGTTTGAAAACTCTATTTTATATATGTACGCGTGGGTAAAGGAAAAAAGGGTAAAATCAAAAAAGTACCCTAGGGTCAAAAATCGGAAAAACCCTAAAAAAAGAATATAATATAAGATTTAAAATATACCCTTCACCCTTCACCTCGTTGCCACAACCCAGCTTCCATATCTTCATCATCGGATTACCTACATTTGTCTTCTGGGTTTATCCTTCGGAGATATTCTGCTATCTTTCGGAGATAATTTCTTATCCTTCGGAGATATTGTGCTATCTTTCGGAGATAATTTCGTATTCTTCGGAGATATTCTTCTGAATGATTCCATGATATTTTTCGCACTTTATTTCCCGAATCCACGCAAATCGCACAAATCGCATAGGTAGAAAACGGAAAAGACGTATCTTTGCATTCGAAATAAAACGAATAGCGTATGAGACTGGTAGAAGAAAAAGAAGATAAGAGATTAAGATGGCAATGGCAGATCAGTTTCAATCGCAAGGAGACTGACATGAAGACAGACATCACCATCATTCCTAGCGGCAACTATCATATCCTGATAAAGGGTCTGAAACAGAACGACATCATCAGAATATACGGAACCTCAGGTGTCCTGGCACTTCAGAAACAGGCAAAATCTGATACAGAACAGCTTCGCACACCAATAAATGGGACTGTAGCCGTAGAGGTAACACGAGGCGGAAAACAGATAGCCGTAAAGAAGATAGCCCTCAAACAAAGGAATGAATGACGTAAAATTACGGAATAAATGTTAATAAAGCGCAGAGATTATCGTTCGTTTCAATAATTGGCATTATCTTTGCGCTTATTATATTATTCAATAGACCATAAATAACAAAAGAAAATAGAATTATGACAGAAAAGGAAATGTACAATCTGATAAATAGTCAGAACAACCAGCAGAGCAATGGCTTTGCTGTTAATGAGAAAGAGCGAGGTATAAGCGGTGTTTTCTCTGCTTTGATGCGCAAAGTGTATACATGGATGACCTTAGCTCTCCTGATTACGGGCGTTACTGCCTATGGTGTGGCTAGCAGTCCTACCTTGCTGATGACCTTGATGACAAGCCGCGGCTTGCTCTTTGGTCTGATTATCGCAGAACTCGCCCTGGTATTCATCATTACTGGTGCCCTACAGAGACTCTCCCTGACTACGGCCACCCTACTCTTCATCGTCTACTCGGTTTTGAATGGTGCCATGCTTTCATCCGTATTCGTAGTATATACGATGACCAGTATTGCCAAGGTATTTTTTATTACAGCCGGCACATTCGGAGCAATGGCTTTCTATGGTTACACTACCAAGAAGGATTTGACCTCTTTAGGAAGAATACTCTTCATGGCGCTGATAGGCCTGATTATCGCTACCGTAGTAAACATGTTCTTGAAGAGTTCGGGATTTGATTACATTTTGAGTTACGCAGGTGTAGCCATCTTCGTTGGCTTGACCGCTTGGGACAGTCAGAAAATCAAGCAGATGCTCCAGACACAATACGACATGAGCGAAGGCGCACAGAAACTGGCACTCATCGGAGCCTTGACCCTGTATCTCGATTTTATCAACCTCTTCCTCTACTTGCTCCGCATCTTCGGAGGCAGTAACAAGGAATAATGAAAACGAGAATCGGGAATAAAGTAAAAAAACAAAGAATAACATACATAACGAGAAAGGTTGGCTTGCCCTCAACGGGTTGGCCAACCTTTATTTTTTATTCCTAGAAAAAGTAAATGCTAGAGTTATATTCTCTTCAAAAAGTTCTATGGTGCAAAGATAGAAAAAAAATTGAGAACCATGGTTTCAAAATAGCAAAAATAAGTTTCAAATGGACAAAAAGTGTCTTTTGACATTTTTCAGTGTGCCACTGATTTTTACAAACCACCTATACACCAATAACTTATGCATTTACTCTATATTTATTAGGAGAACAACCAAAAGAGGCAAAAAATACTCTTCTGAACGTAGAAATAGAATTAAATCCCGATTTGATGGCGATTTCTGGCAAAGGAAAGTTCGTTGACTTCAACAAGTTCTCAGCATACTGTATACGATAAGAATTCACATAATCATAAAACGTCTGCCCATTCTGCCGGTTAAAATAGCGACTCAGATAAGTACGGTTCGTACCTACAGCCAGCGCCACATCAGACAATTTCAGTTTCGGATTGAGATAGATTTTATCTTCCTCGAACAACCGCTGCACCTCAGCAGCCATCCCCGAAACATCTACTTCGTTCTGCTCTAACGGTACAATTTCAACATCGCTCAACTCATCTATCACTGACTCATGCCTATAAACAAAATAATCTATCAGCATCCAGAGTATCAGAGAGCTTACCATATAGATATTGTCGTAATCCACATTAATAACGAAACAGCTCAGCGTCCATAAAAACAGAATCAGGAAGAAGGTATTGAGAATGGCAAGAAGCCAATTCAGATTAATATTTTCCTGATAAGAAAAGCGCTCTTTCAGCTGGCGGTGATACCTCCGAATCATAAAGATAAGCAATATAAAGGTAGAGCATCCATAAATGGCTCCCCAGACAGAAAGCACATAAAACCAGATGATATTATGGGTAAAAATATAGAACACCGGCAACAAGAGGAAAGGCAATTCCAGCATAAAAGCTTTCACCCATCTGAACCAGCCCGGCTTCACCAGTTCCATCAACACAAAGCTGTAGAACGGAATAATCATCATATCTAACGAAGACGTAAGATACCACGCATGCTCGTTGTCAAAACCATAAATCAGAAAGAAAACCATGTCCTTTACCAACTGCAGGTCGACCACGATCATGAGCCACATAATCATCCGAAAGAGCATCTCCTTTCCTTTTCTCCAAAACAGGAAAGCCATCATGGAGAAGAACATCATGCTCATACCATAAATAAAACTCGTTACCGAATCCATGTCTACTTTCTATATAAATAAACAAAAAGGCACACCTATGGAGAGAAGTTCTAACATTCCAAAGGTGTGCCATGATATAAATTAATGCCTTATATATAATAAGGTGTAATATTAAATGAAATAACCTAATTAGTCGATTTCCTCATCGGCCTCGTAACCACCCATCTCACGGATAGCATTCTTCAGCATCGTATACTGCTGGTAGAGATGATTTACTGGCTCTTCACCCATAGTATAATCGTGCATAGGTGCCTTAAGGAAGAAACTCAAGAAACGCTGGATTCCGAAACGGCCTGCACGAGCTGCAAGATCGCTCAACAATGTAAGGTCGAGCAGCAATGGAGCAGCAAGGATTGAGTCACGGCAGAGGAAGTTAATCTTAATCTGCATTGGGTAACCCATCCAGCCGAAGATATCGATATTATCCCAACCCTCCTTGTTATCGTTACGAGGTGGATAATAGTTGATACGTACCTTATGATAGTACTGAGTATCTTCATCGTTACCATGACCATAGAGATCTGGCTGAGCTTCTGGTTTCAGGATCGTTTCAAGAGTAGAGAGTTTACTTACCTCCTTGGTATGGAAATTAGCTGGTTCATCGAGAACGAGACCATCACGGTTACCGAGAATATTGGTAGAGAACCAGCCATTCAAGCCGAGACAACGGGTACCGATGATAGGAGCGAAACCACTCTTGACAAGAGTCTGGCCTGTCTTGAAGTCCTTACCGGCGATAGGCATCTTGGTCTTCTCTGCAAGTTCCCACATAGCAGGAATATCAACAGTTGTATTAGGAGCACCCATGATGAAAGGAGCACCCTCTGTCAAAGCAGCATAAGCGTAGCACATGGATGGAGCTACATGCTGGCGGTCGTCAGCCTTCATTGCAGCCTCAAGTGCTGCCAATGTACCATGAATCTCCATATCTACAGGAACGTAGATTTCGGTAGATGCTGCCCAGATAACAACGATACGGGCACAACCGTTCTTCTCCTTGAAGTCGCGGATATCCTGACGAAGAGCCTCTACCATCTCCCAGCGGGTCTTGCAATCCTTCACATTGTCGCCATCAAGACGCTTTGCATAGTTCTTGTCGAATGCAGCCTTCATTGGTACTACCTTCTCCAACTCCTCGCGTACAGGGTTGATGTCTTTCTCCTTCAATACCTCAGCATACATAGCTGCCTGATAAGCATTCTGCGGATAAACATCCCAAGTACCGAATACGATATCATTAAGGTCAGCAAGTGGAACGATGTCCTTATAGTGCAAATATTTCTTGTCTGCACCCTTGCCAACACGAATCTTGTCGTACTGAGTCATTGAACCTACTGGCTTCGCAAGTCCCTTACGAGTCATGAAAACACCGGTCATGAAGGTTGTAGCTACTGCTCCACAACCAACAACCAAGATTCCCAGCTTACCTTCTGCTGGTTTAACATTCATTTTTTCCATCTTCTAAAGGTTTATTTTATATCAAGTTGATTAAAATTTAAGAATTGTGTCTGCAAAGATAACAAAAACTTATTGAACCGATGCGGTTTCCGTAGACTTTCTTTCAATAATTTACAATAATTAGCTTAAAATGGATAAAAAAGGCTTTTTTGCATCAAAAGCCTTGTGTCGAAAATCTGTATAACATAACTGAATATATGCATATTTATTCTATATTCATACATAGCGAAAGACAAAATAATGTTATTTTATGCATTTTTCTTTCATTTTATTTGGTTATTAGCAAAATATATTGTAATTTTGCAGCCGTTAAACGAATAAAAATACAGCATATGAAGGCAAAGAATAACAGATTGGAAACTTTGAAGATGCTTATATCAAGTCAAGAGTTGAGTTCGCAAGACCAACTTTTGGAGGCTCTTCACAAAGAAGGCTTTAAGATTACGCAAGCCACATTGAGCCGTGACTTAAAACTGCTCAAGGTGGCAAAGGCAGCATCTTCGAGTGGAAAATATGCGTATGTCCTGCCTAACGATACATTATATAAGAGAGTATCAAACCATATTCCAGTGAGCAAGATGATGGTGAATACCGGATTCCAGTCTATCAACTTCTCTGGAAACATGGTCGTGATCAAAACCCGTCCGGGATATGCAAGCAGCATTGCCTATAATATAGATAATAGTGATATTCCTCAAATTCTGGGAACCATCGCCGGTGACGACACGATCTTTCTGGTTAAGAAGAAAGGGACAACAGAAGAGGAAATCATCAATGCACTAGCAGAGGTAATTCCAGACGTTCACCATAAATATGTATAAGGTAGTTGCATCTTTATGCAAAACATACACCTTATTATATATATAAAGAAAGAATATTAAAACAAAAACATTTTAAGATAGAAGAGAAAAAATGGAAGAAGCAGAAGTTAAAGTAATGGTGGCAGACGAAAGTCACATCAAGTACATCGACACCATTCTGACTACAATTGCAGAAGCTGCAAAGAAGCGTGGTTCTGGTATCGCCAAGCGTTCACCAGAGTATGTTGCCACCAAGATGCGCGAAGCCAAGGCGGTCATCGCTCTCCAGGGCGAAAAGTTCGCAGGTTTCAGCTACATCGAAACATGGGGCAACAAGCACTATGTTACCACATCAGGTTTGATCGTTCACCCAGACTTCCGTGGTATGGGATTGGCAAAGCGTATCAAGAACCTGACCTTTACGCTTGCCCGACAGCGATGGCCTCATGCCAAGATTTTCTCTTTGACATCCGGTTCGGCTGTCATGAAGATGAACACCCAGCTGGGTTATCTTCCTGTTACCTTCGCCGACCTGACCGATGATGAGTCATTCTGGCGTGGTTGCGAGGGTTGCATCAACGTGGATGTCCTCCATCGTACCAACCGCAAATACTGCATCTGCACCGCCATGCTCTTCGACCCAGAGGAGCATCTGCCTATCAAGCTTCCTCAGGAGGTGATTGAGAGAATCCGCAAGATTGACGGTCCATCTGCAGAAATTTAAATCCTTACATATAATTTAAGGTGTTGGCAAGAATGCCATCTAAACATTATTCACCACATATTAAACATAAAATAAAATGGCAAATAAAAAAGTAGTAGTCGCTTTCAGCGGCGGTCTCGATACATCATACACAGTAATGAAGTTGACCCAGGATGGCTGGGATGTTTATGCAGCATGCGCTAACACAGGTGGTTTCTCTGCCGAGCAGTTGAAGACCAACGAGGAGAACGCATATAAATTGGGTGCCAAGGCATACGTCACTCTCGACGTTACCCATGAGTATTACGAGAAATCATTGAAATACATGATTTTCGGTAATGTGCTCCGCAACAACTGCTACCCTATCTCTGTATCTTCTGAGCGTATCTTCCAGGCTATCGCCATCGCTCGTTACGCCAAGGAGATTGGTGCTGACGCCATCGCTCACGGAAGTACAGGTGCCGGCAACGACCAGATTCGTTTCGACATGACATTCCTGGTGATGGCTCCTGGTGTAGAGATCATCACCTTGACACGTGACAAGGCGCTTTCTCGCAAGGAGGAGGTTGACTACCTGAACGAGCATGGTTTCTATGCAGACTTCACCAAGTTGAAGTATTCTTATAACGTAGGTATCTGGGGAACCAGTATCTGTGGTGGTGAGATTCTCGACCCAACCCAGGGTCTCCCTGAGGAGGCTTACCTGAAGCACGTTACAGCCAAGGAAGAAGAGGCTGAACTGAAGATTACCTTCGAGAAGGGTGAGATCGTGGCTGTCAACGGCGAGAAGTTTGATGATAAGATTGCTGCCATCCAGAAGATTGAGGAGATTGGTGCTTCTTACGCCATCGGTCGCGACTGCAACGTGGGTGACACCATCATCGGTATCAAGGGTCGTGTAGCTTTCGAGGCTGCAGCTCCTAAGCTCATCATCGAGGCTCACCGCCTGTTGGAGAAGAGCACATTGAGCAAGTGGCAGCAGTATTGGAAGGACCAGGTAGGCAACTGGTACGGAATGTTCCTCCACGAGAGTCAGTACCTGGAGCCAGTAATGCCAGATATCGAGGCTATGCTGACTTCTTCTCAGCGCAACGTTAACGGTACAGCCATTCTGAAGCTCCGTCCATACAGTTTCCAGACTGTAGGTATCGATTCACCAGACGATTTGACCAAGTCTAAGCTCGGTGAGTATGGTGAGATGCAGCATGGTTGGACAGCCGAGGATGCGAAGGGCTTCATCAAGGTTAGCTCTACCCCACTCCGTGTTTATTATGGTATGCACCCTAACGAGGAAAGATAATATGGTAAAAGTAGGTATTTTAGGAGCAGCTGGTTATACAGGAGGTGAGTTGATTCGCCTCCTTATCAACCACCCAGAGGCAGAGATTGTATTCGCCAACAGCGAGAGTAACGCCGGCAACCTGGTGGCTGAGGTTCACGAGGGATTGTATGGGGAGACCGACTTGAAGTTTACCGCCGAGATGCCTTTCGACCAGGTGGATGTTATCTTCTTCTGCTTCGGTCATGGCAAGAGCGAGGCGTTCCTGAAGGAGCACAATGTTCCGGAGAACGTGAAGATTATCGATTTGGCACAGGACTTCCGTCTTGCCCCAGAGACTGTGGTTGCTACCCAGCAGCCAACCCCAGCCGCTCACGATTTTGTATATGGTCTTCCAGAAATAAATGAATCAAAAATAGCCGTAGCTCAGCACGTGGCAAACCCAGGTTGTTTTGCAACCTGCATTCAACTTGGTTTGTTGCCTGCTGCTAAGATGGGCCTCATCAACAGCGATGTATCTGTCAACGCCATTACCGGTAGCACCGGCGCTGGTCAGAAGCCAGGCGCCACTACCCATTTCTCATGGCGCAACAACAACATGAGCATCTACAAGGCATTCAACCATCAGCACGTGCCAGAGATTCGTCAGAGTCTGAAGCAGACACAGGGTTATCTCGATGCAGCCATCGACTTTATCCCTTACCGTGGCGACTTCGCCCGTGGCATCTTCGCTACAGAAGTGGTAAAGACCGATAAGCCTATCGAGGAAATCGTAGCAGGTTACAAGGAGTTCTACAAGAATGCCAAGTTCACCCACTATGTGGATAAGGCTATCGACTTGAAGCAGGTGGTGAATACCAACAAGTGCCTGGTTCATGTGGATAAGTATGGCGATAAGCTCCTCATCACTTCCTGCATCGACAATCTTCTGAAGGGTGCCGTGGGTCAGGCTGTTCAGAACATGAACATCATGTTTGGTCTCGACCAGACAGCAGGTTTGAAACTCAAGCCATCAGCATTTTAGATAAAAGAATTCGGAAGAACGGATGAAAAATCATTCGTTCTTCTATCATAAAAAATAGTTTGTAATAAGATAACTCTATGAGTTGTCTTTCTTAAAACATAGATTTAACATGAAACTTTACGACGTATATCCTCTTTTCGATATTAATATAGTAAAAGGTAAGGGCTGTAAGGTATGGGACGACAAGGGTCAGGAATATCTCGACCTCTATGGCGGTCATGCCGTTATCAGCATCGGTCATTGTCATCCTCACTATGTTGAGATGCTCACCAACCAGTTGAACAACCTGGGTTTCTATTCCAACTCTGTCATCAACAAGTTGCAGGTGAAACTCGCTGAGCGTCTGGGCAAGATAAGCGGTTATGAAGATTATCAGTTCTTCCTCATCAACTCTGGTGCCGAGGCAAACGAGAATGCCCTGAAGTTGGCTTCCTTCACCAACGGAAAAACCCGCGTGCTTTCTATAGAGAAGGCTTTCCACGGAAGAACTTCCCTTGCCGTAGAGGTAACAAATAATCCTAAGATCATCGCTCCTATCAATGACAATGGTCACGTAACCTATCTTCCTATCAATGATTTGGAGGCTTGGGAGAAGGAACTTGCCAAGGGCGATGTCTGCGCTTGTATCATCGAAGCTATTCAGGGCGTAGGTGGCTGCAACATGGTAACTCCTGAGTTTGCTCAGGGCTTGCAGGCAGCCTGCAAGAAATACGGTACTTTCCTGATTTGCGATGAAATCCAGTGCGGTTATGGCAGAAGCGGTAAGTTCTTTGCTCACCAGTGGTTGGGCATCAAGCCAGATCTCATCACCGTAGCCAAGGGTATCGGTAATGGTTTCCCTATGGGTGGCGTATTGATTTCTCCTGAGTTTACTCCTGTATATGGTCAGCTGGGTACTACTTTCGGTGGCAACCATCTGGCATGTACAGCAGCTCTCGCCGTTCTCGATGTTTTCGAGAAGGAGAACCTGGTACAGAATGCGCATGAGGTTGGTGAATATCTCATTGCCCAGCTGAAGGAGTTGCAGAAGCGCAACAGTCACATCACGGAGGTTCGTGGTCGTGGCTTGATGGTAGGCGCCGTACTCGATATTCCTCACAAGGAAGTTCGCAGCAAGCTCATCCACGAGCAGCACTGCTTCACCGGTTGCGCCGGCACCAACATCCTTCGTATCCTCCCTCCGTTGGTATTGACCAAGGAGAATGTCGATGACTTCATCGAAAAATTGGAAACCGTATTAAAAGAAGTATAAACCCATTGAGATAAGGATATAAAGAAAACTCAACCCATAAAAGAAATAGAAAGGAAGAGAGCGGCAGCCGAATACATTTTTGGCTGTCGCTCTTGTTCTTCTTTTCATATCTAGACATATAATCATGGATTATACGTATAATTTGAGATCTATCCATATTTACCTTCTCATTTTAAATAGTAATAAGAAGATGTTTAACCCATTCATCACAAGCAGTATTATGCCAGTGCCTCTACTTTCCAATCGTCGATGCCTCTTCGGTCTTTCGAGAAATTGATGCCCACCTTGTATTTCTTTCTGCTGTCATCGGCGAAGGCAGCGAGATAGTCCTTGCTGTCGATTTGCTCCATCGCTGCCTCAGCATCCTTCTTATATTTAAGTTCCAATATATAGACGCTGCGCTTGGTTTTCAGCACCATGTCGATTCTGCCATCAGATGTAGGCACCTCTGGAGTAACATCACATCCGAGGATTAACAATATGGTGTAGAGCACGGCTTGGTAATGGCGTTCGTTGTTGTTGACCAATGTATATGGGAACTTCTTGTAGAAAGTCTGGAGATGAGGGAGGAATGCCTCCATATTGTCCTCGGCACTCAGGATGAAGTTCTTTGCCCATGCCATGTAGATAGCATCACGGTCGCCCATGCCGTCTGGGGCATAATAGCGGAAGAGGCTGTTGGAGAAGCCCTTGCGCACCTCTTCATTAGGGAAGGCAAGCTTGTATAATTTTGCCAAACGATTGTATGACTTGATTGTGAGATAGCCACTTTGGTATAATACCGGCACAGGGTCAACAATCTTCTCTGTTGGAGTATCGAAGCGGTCGGAGGTTGTCCAAATGTCGTCCAACTGGAGCATATCGACATTTTTCTCTTGAAGCAGTTCTATCAGGAAGGTAGGAGTGCCCGTAGAGAACCAATAGCTATCAAATTCATGGGTCTCTAAGCAATTGAACATGCTGTAAGGATTATACATATCGGCACCTTTCCCACTAAAGTGGTAGCCATCGTAATTATATCTCAGTTCAGCTAAGGCCTCCTCATAGTTCATATCATTGGCTTGCGCCAATTCCTCTATATCATCGTGGAAATTTTTCAAGAGTTCTTCCTTGCTGATGCCACAGATAGAACTGTACTTGTCCCACATGCTGATATTCGTGATATTGTTCAGTTCGCTGAAGATACTCAACTGGCTAAACTTGGAGATACCAGTTAAAAAGACAAAATGAAGATTGTCCTCTTCTGACTTCAAAGGACTGAAGAAGTTGCGCATGATGTCACGTATCTTGTCCTGCAAGTGCTTATCTTTCATAGAGTCGTGCATCGGCGCATCATATTCATCAATAAGCACAACCACATTCCTGCCGGTCTTTTGCTTGGCGGCATTGATAATGCGAATCAATCGGACATTAAAAGCTTCGGTACTAACAGAAGTTATTTGGTATAAATCCTCGTATGTTTCAAGAATCTTATCAATAGTTTCTATCAGGCTTTCCATACTATAGTATTTACCCTTGCTAAGATCAAGATGGATTACGGGGTAATTCTCCCAATCTTTTTCCAAGGCTTCCAGTTTTAGTCCTTTGAATAGCTCTTTCTTTCCTTCGAAGTAGGCTTGTAGGGTTGTGACAAGGAGTGACTTTCCGAATCGTCGAGGACGACTCAGAAAGCAATATTTTTTCTCATGCACCAACTCATAGATTAAGTCGGTCTTATCTACATACACATAATTTCCCTCTATGATATTCTTGAAAGTCTGTATTCCGAGAGGATATCTTCTACCTTTCATAAGCTATTCCCTTTAATTATGGTGGCAAAGTTAAGGTATTTTTCTTGATTAACCAAACTTTTTGTAGCCTTTTAGCCCGATAACTCAAAAAAAGCATCTTAAATGTCTCTACTTTCGAATAAAAGTAATAAAAGATATTTATAGTCGATTCAACTCTGCATTACCGGCACCAGTTCCCTTATA
>OOCK01001215.1_pt1 | contig 12028 bp, 10 predicted proteins | sample 1670951 | NCBI WGS metagenome assembly OOCK01 (sample SAMN06348107, study PRJEB24527) | human gut metagenome | biome: human gut; feature: ankylosing spondylitis patient; material: feces | host: Homo sapiens | place: China | collected 2015-10
TACCCGTAAGTATCATTCCAACAATTATCTATGCGACTTCATGTCGCACCCACGGTATCTCAAGGTGATGCACCGCCACAGCCCTTTGTTGGGCGTTAACGCCTGTGCCCAACATGGATGTCGAGCCGAAAAGCACACGCACCCGTCCTGCGTTCATGTCGGCAAACAGCTTCTTCCTCGCCCTCTCCGTGGTGGCGCACTGGATAAACTGTATCTCGTTAGCAGGGATGCCGAGCCGTACAAGTTTCTCCTTTATGTCGCTGTAGATGTTCCATTCGTTAGGCTTGTAGGTGGAAAGGTCGCTGAACACGAACTGTGTGCCACGGTTTGCGTTTGAGCGCACATAATAGTCATAGACCGTCCTTGCGCAGATGGAAGCCTTGTTGTTTTCATCGTCAAGGAACTTGTCGCCGAGCAGCCTCATGTCGAGAGCCATTTTCCGGGCTACGTTTGTGGCAATGAGCATCTTCGCCTTGTCGAGATTGTCAGGTTCGGGCGTGTCAAGACCCAAATCCTCCCAGTTCCCGGAATTGGCGAATGACACAAGCCGTCCTATCATTTCCTCCTGTGCGATTGTCGGCGCATGGGAAAGGAAGCGCACGTTCTTTTCCGGCACATCGAGGTTAATCATGTCGGCGGTGCGGTAGTCCGTAATCTCACGCAGGAAAGCGGCGAGTTCCGGCACTTTGATATATGTGCGGAAGCGTTCTTTGCGCTTGATGCTTCCTGTCACATTAAGCTCATAGTCGGCGCATTTCTTGGTGAATATCGCCGCCCACGCATCAAAACAGTTTATCCGTTGCCGTTTCAGTTCAGCAGGGCGCATATATTTGAACATCACATAAAGCTCCGTAAGGGCATTGACAACGACAGTGCCCGACAGGAATGTTGCGCCCAAATCGCGCCCTGTCCGCTTCTGAATGTCACGGATTGCGAAAAGCAGGTTTGCAGCCCTTTGTGAGCCTTTCGTGTTGCCGATACCCGCAACCCTCGTGTGGCGTGTCTGAAACATTAAGTTCTTGAAAATGTGGCATTCGTCAACGAAAATATGGTCTATTCCCATTGAGTGAAAATCCACCGTGTCATCCTTGCGGCTGTTGATGCTCATGCGCAGGTTGGCGAGCTTCGCCTGCAGGTTTTCCTGCCGTTTCTCAAGGCCGCTCTGCATCCTGCCGCTGCGGTAACGCATGGTGCTTTCCTCCAGCACCTCAAGACTACGCTCCACATCCTGCAGCTCTTCCGAGAAAATCTCAAACATCGTTTCATCGGACTGCGGGATTTTTGCGAACTGGTCGTGTGTCAGAATGATACAGTCCCAGTTGTTGTTTTGGATTTTGGAAAATACCTCTTTGCGGTTGGCAGGTGTGAAATCCTCCTTGCCGGGATAGAGTATCTTTGCTGACGGATAAGCCTTTCTGAAAGTGTCGGCTATCTCATGCACGTTGGCTTTCAACCCGATAATCATAGGCTTGCGCACAAGTCCGAGACGCTTCATTTCGTAAGCAGCCACGCACATTATCATGGTCTTGCCTGTGCCTACCTCATGCCAACAGATGCCGCCGCCGTTCTGCTTAATCATCCAAATGGCATCCTTTTGTGACGGATAGAGTTCTTCGTAGGGGAACTGCTCAAAGGACAGTCCGGGGAATGTCTGCGCCGAGCCGTCATAATGCGGACGGACATAGCAGTTGAAACGCTCGTTGTAGGCTCTCACAAGCTCGTCGCGTACCTCTATGGGCTGGCTGTCAAGCCATGCATTGAACTTGCTGCGGATTTCCTGTATCTTGGTCGCCGCTTCCTGTATGGCTTCCTCGTCCGGCACACGCACCTTGTCGCCGTTACGGTACACCTCTTTGGTGATTTCGGGCACGGTGTCCTGCAGGGCGTGAACAAACAAGTCCTCGCCGTTGTAGTTGCGGACTGAATAAGTATGATATGCCACTGCCGAATATCCCTGCAAGGAAACAACATAGGTGTCGTTTACATCAAAATACATGACCGATGTCCCGGTCTCGAAAAGTTCTGTAGCAAAAGCGGCGTACAGGCTTGAGTCAATCCATCGCTCACCAAAATTGATGTCAAGCTCCTCATAAGGGATTGCTTCGGGTGTCGCTTCTTCCAATGCTTTCAGCGAGGCTTCTGTATAATCCTTTTCGCTGCCGTCAAGTTCCTGTAGCAGCGACATGATTTCCTTGTGCTTCGCAATCACATTTCCGGCAATGAATTTACCTCTGTTCTCCCATTCTCCCGATATGGGGTTGTAGAATATCTCGTCCTTTAGGTCGTCTATGGCTTCCGTCTCGCTCCTGTCCGAGCTTCGGGCGATAAACGGCATATCCACCTTGCCGTAAAAATTGAGGCTTGTCGCCAGTGCCTCCATGGGGGAAAGCACGGTCATGGTGTCTATCTTCTTGAACGCCACCGGCTCACGCATGATGTCAGCCTTGCCTATTGTATCGCCCGACTGCATTTCAATGGTGAACACCTCGACACCGAGGCTGTCAAGCATGATAAACTCCTTGTTGTCGTTGTCATGGAAATATCCCCACTTGGCTACGAACTTGTCATATAGCGCATTAAGACTTTCCCTCAATTCAGAGTGTTCCTGTTCTTCCTCACGCTCCTTGCTTGACAGCTCAAGATAGGTCTCACGGATAGGGAAATAGTCGTTTGCCCTTTCTTTCGCCGCTTCTATATCAGCCATAGGCACGAAATCCACTGCTACATCGGCATAACGGCTTGACTTGCGCATCTTGAGGTTGCCGAGCTGCCCCTCGAACATCACCATTGCGCCGTCTTTCATCCACCATGCCACTTTGTCGGTATATGCACGTTTGCCCATATCCTTGGGCTTGGCGGTTATTTCATCCCCGAAAAGGTCAAAGAGCGACATCTGCCCCTGCATGGTGTCCTGTCCGTCACCCGTGAAAAGGCTCTTGCGGAAGAAACGGCTGAAGTCCATTTTGAGCAATGCGGAGAAGTATTGCCGCATCATCGCTTCCTCGCCCTGCCACTGGTATTTCCTTACATACTTGCCAAACTGGTTCATGGAAATACGGCTGTCGGTGGCAAGAGCCGTCTTGGGCTGCATGAAAAGTTTGTTGGCATATTCCGTCACGATACCGTCCGTGCCGTTTTCCTTGCCTACCTGCATGAACAACTGCTCACGGTGTGACAGGGTCGTTTTCCGTGTGTGCTTTTGGAACACCAACAGGTCTGTGCCTACCTCAATGCCGCCGGTCTCCATGAAGATGTTGTCGGGGAGCCGTAATGCGGTTATGAGGTCTGCATGGTTCACAAGGTACTCGCGCACGAACTTGTTGCCGGGAGTGTCGGCGATACCCCTTGAGGTCACAAAAGCGAGTATGCCGCCCTCGTTGAGCAAATCCATGGACTTTATGAAAAAGTAGTTGTGTATGGTCTTGGTGGACTGCTCGTAAATGCCGCCCTTTTTCCACATATCCGCATCGAACACACGGAAGTTGCCAAACGGGATGTTTGAGGCTATGACGTCAAATCCCTTGTCCTGCAGGTCTTGTTCCCCGATGGTCTCATATCCTGCACTTATCGTGGTGGCGTTGTCATGGAGAAGCGAGAGGATAAGCCCTGTGATGGTGTCCTTCTCAAAAGCGTATGCCCTTGTTCCCTGCATGGCGGTTTTCAGAAAGCCGCCAATCCCTGCGCTCGGCTCAAGGAAAGTGCGCATCTGCATACCGTTGTCCTTGAAAGTGGCGTGTATCTGTGCCGCCACGGTGTCGATGATGAACTGCGGAGTATAGAACGCCGTCAGCACGGATGACTTTATGCTGTCAATGAGGGCTTTGTATTCCGTAATGTCGGACTTTGCAAAAGCAAGCAGGATGTCCTGTAGCCGCTTCATAGGCTCTGCCATGCCGTCGGGCATGGGCTTGTCCGTGCCGATGTTCAGCACCTCTTTGATGCCTCCGAACCCCGAATAAAGGGCTAATGTCTTTTTCTCGCTGTCAGTGGCCTGTCTGCCCTGACCGTGTACCGCCAAAGCTGTCTCTATGGCGTTTACGTTGTCGGCTAATGCCTTTTTCTTGTTGTATCTCATATCTGACCTTAATGTTGAAGATTTATTTCTTCCCTCTCTTCCTGCTCCTTTCGGAGCCGTCCGCGAGGTGGTTATCTGCGCAACACAGGGGCATCTAAGAGGCTTTAGGGACAAGGTTTTCAAGATGATTTTACCGCCTGTCCGTAAAATCTCGCAGAAACTCCGTACAACCTTGGCTTATAAGCCCGGATGCCGAACTTCGCGCCGATAACCACTGGGAGTGACGGTTCCGGACAGAAAAAGATTTTTCTATAAGTGGCGGAGAATTTCTATAAAAGGTCTGATTACAAGAGGCAGCGGCGGAAGTCGCGGGACTGGCCACAGCACTGGTACGGCAGCCCGGAGTGGAGGGGAAGTCGGGGCGAAGAGCGAACCGTGGGTGTCACCGACAGGCTGTGTGTGGAAGCATGACACACTCTGCCGGCCCACGCTCGCCCTGCGCCGGAGGCCGCCCGGACTGTAACGGAACACAGGGTGCAGGTATGCCTGGCATCGCTGGTGTCCTGCGGCTCGCCGCGTTGATGAAAACAGTAAAAGGTGAATCGGCCAGGCCGGACGATCTTCGTTATAAATGGGAATATCGCATTATAAAAGGCAGCGGTGGAAGTCGCAGGACTGGCCGCAGCACAGGCACGGCAGCCCGGAGTGGAGGGGAAGTCGGGGCGAAGAGCGAACCGTGGGTGTTTCCGACAGGTTGTGTGTGGAAGCATGACACACTCTGCCGACCCACGCTCGCCCTGCGTCGGAGGCCGCCCGGACTTGAACGGAGCACAGGGTGTCGGCGTGCCGGGCTTCGCGGGTGTCCTGTGGTGCGCCGGCGTCGATGAAAACCTATAAAAGGAACAATGCCTGCCGCAAATGTTTTTCCGCATGAAAAGGGACTGCCGGATGTCAGCAGTCCCCTTGTCACGCTCAATCTTCCCAATCTACGCTGGCATCATTCATTATGTCTCGCAGTATTACGCGGCATCGCTCCGTGTCCGCTTCCTGTATCATGATGCGGATGCAGCTTCGGTAAGAGATAGAGTATGCGAGTTCTATCAGATCCTCGTCATTGACAGTCAGTTTTTCTTTTTCCATTGTCTTGCCGTTATCTGTCAGTCGTTTTTTTCCCAATTTTGCTTCAGCGACCAGCTGTCCGCCATGCCACGGTGTCGGTGTACGCACGTTTGCCCCGGTCTTTCGGCTGCGGTGTGATTTTATCCCCGACAAGTTCTTGCCGCTGAGATTGCGGAATATCATCGGAATCGAAATGCCGTCACTGCTTGACAGGACGGTCTCGCCGTCCTGCCTGATTTCATCCATGACTTCAAGGCTGCTTCTGCCTGAAATGTCTTTATGTACTGTCATGTCCATGGCTCTAATCCTTTTTCCGATGAATGATGATACAGTCTTCCACCTCTGTCGGTTTGCCGAATAATGGGGTGCTGCTGAAATACGGCTCGGTTCCGCCTTCCACGCTGTCACCGATGGGCACAACAAGCTCGATGCCCTGTTCGCGGCAGATTTCGTCAATCAGCTTGATTTCGTCCTCTGTCAGGTTGCTTGCATCACCGTTCACCAGATAAGGCAATGCGTAAGTAGGAATTTTCTCAATGTCCTTTTCCATTTTCTTTTAAGTTTGAATGTTAGACTTATGGAGTGGCTTTTCCCTGCCTTAACCGGGCTTGCGGGTCGGCCGCTCCTATTTTCTTGCGGCATCGGAGGATGGTGGCCATAAGGGGAATTAGGCAAGGCCTTCGAACGGAGTGTGCCTTGATGTTTGCCCTGCCACCTCCAAATTCGCCGCAGGAAACGGACGGGCGACTGCCGGATGAATACAATGTGGTATAAACGGTTGTCGTGTGCGTACAAAGGGATGTGTATGACATATAAACGGAATCGCAGGACTATAAAAGGATGAACGCAGCCCGTGAGCAAAAGAAAAGACGGCCGTAGCCGTCTTTTGATGATAGCGGGATGGGAGCGTCATGCCGCTCTCTTTTTGGAAGCCTTGCCTTTCGCCGGCTTTTTCCCGTCGGTTTTCTTCTCGATGGACAGTTCGCTGACGGATGTGGCAACGAAGACGATGCGGTTGTGCTTGGTTCCGTCCTCCGATGTCCATTCTTCCGGGCGGATGAATCCTGAAACCTGGACGAGCTTGCCTTTCTTGAGAAGCTCGAAGGTCGATGCCTCTTCGGACTTGCGCCAGCACTCGCAGTTTACAAGAGCCGACCTGCGGATGGTTTCGTCACCGTTGGTCTCGGTGCGGCTGACTGAGAGGGGAAAACGGGCAACCGAGCTTTTCTCGAAGTTGCGGATGTTTGCGTTGACGGCTACATAGCCACTGAGGTTGAACGAATTGGTGTTGTTTGTTGAAGTTGCCATAACTTTAAGTATTAAAGAGTTAAACATTTAATTTTTACGATGCAAAAAGATGACATGGGCATAGGGCAGCACCAGCGGAAGGTTCGGCAAATACTCTTTTTGTCAAGCCTGCGAAAAGAAAAAGGAAGATTTGTTGAAAGCCGTTGGTCAAAGGTGGCAACCGTCCCGTAGGAGCATAAGTCTCCGCCATGATCATAACTTCGCATCAGGAAAAATAATTGTGTATGACTCGCCGTAATACTGTTGTGGCAGCTTGACGACACCATACTGTCCCAGATGGCTGTACGTTGAAGCAATCCCGTATAAATTCGTAAGCTGGGCATTGCACGCCTCCCTCTGTCATGACGTGATACTGACGGTGAAGCGGATGTCCGTCCGGGACTATGTATGCGTGTGCGGCTGTCCGTGGATGCATAGACCGCTGCTCAGGAAAGGCTATCCTATGGTTGACGGCCATGCGGCAGAATGGATGATTGAAAGAATGACGGAGAATACACCGCACTCTTTATCGCATCCGGCGAACGCTGACAGAATATATCCGACAGGAAAAGGGGAAAAGCATGAACAAAAAAGGCGATGCACGGTCAGATCCGCCTTCAAGGACGGCACAGCTTGCCTGCATTGGCGAAACGGAATGCCATAAAAATGGATTTGCCGGATAAAAACGGCGGAGCCTATGGAATGATAAAAGGAGACCTTCAAAAAAGAAATAAAACAGGAATACCGGGACAGTGCAGTCCGGGCGTATTGCCCGGACTGCCGTTACCGTACTTTGGCGCATCAATCGAAAACAATCACCTCGTCCCGATGGGCTGCTATCTCTTCGCCATTTGGAAGCCTTACAACGACCTCTGTGCCGTAGTCTCCAACAATCTGTCCGTCACAGATGCCTTGGCAATCTTCAAGTAATGTGCAGTATGCGCCGATGATGTCTGATGTTTCTTTTGTCTCATACATGGTTTTGTCTGTGTTAAGAAGTTATTGGTTTTTATCCCTTTCTTTCCGCTGGGCGTCGGGGATTTGAATATTACAGTGCCTGTAAAGGTGACGCTGGCAGACAAGGCATGGTTTTGGAGGGAAAGATTGGGCGGAGCCTCCATCTTGCAGTGACAAACACGGCGTGTCTGACCTTGACGCTCTGACAGCGGCTTCTACCTTTGCACCGTAATATTCTGCCATCCCGACCGGCAAACAGGGATTGATAACTCCGTATAGAAATGGTTGTGCTTTCATATTCCTGACAGGAATATAAAAGGATTAGAATGGGAATTTACAAGAGGGAGAGCGAGGGCGTCTCAAGGCGGACACCGTGAAGCAAAAGGCATGGCTGTGGATATTCGCGCCACACCCTATGAAGGTGCAGGCAGGGCAAAGCCCCGCCTGTCCGTCATAGTCAGACTAAATAACAAGAGGCATCCTTGCAGTCCTTGTTCACAACTGTATAGTGCAGGATTTCATCAACGCTGTCTAATCTCCGCCAGCCGTTGTAAATCCTTTCTCCGTCAAGGTCGATAACCGTCAGACGGCAGTTGTCCACCCCGTCACGGCTCCGTTCAGAGTCAAAAGTAATGCTGATGCCGTTGCCGTAGGTCAGGTACAGTGAGGTGTAGTTTACCGTTACCGACGGCTTTTCCACAGGGCGGTTGCCATTGAAATATCCTGCGGCAAGCAAAAGCTGTTCGGCGAATTTCACAGCTTCGGCAGAGTATTTCTTCATGGCGGATTTGACAGGGATTTCATCATGGCTGTTTCCGATGAAGTTATAAGGCAACACCCTGTTGCTATACGAAAGCAGGAACGGCTCATGGTGCTTCTCCCTGACAGGGAGATTTGTTGCCAGATATTCTTCTTTGGTGATGATGTAGCTCTCGGTCATATCCTCATTCATATAGATGCAGTAGGCTCGCTTCGCCCGTTTCCGTTTTTCCTCATAAATCCTTTGCTCCATAGCGTCCATGCAGTTGTATCGGTGTCGGGGAACACGCTTGATGGCATTGACAAAGGTGGGGGTCTTGCAGTACCCGAACTTTTCTGCAAATTCGGGTACTGTACCTATAAAATCATAGCCTTTCCAGTTGTACCTGTTCATCTTGTTATAATTCATTGGTTAAACAATTACAGCCTGTAAGGACAAAATCCCCACCTTCAAATTCAGCAAGCGATTTAAGGTCTTCAATGCTGTTGCAATAGAAGAATATCTTTTCATCGGTGGCATCGTCCACATCTGTAGATAGCTTTATTGTTACAGGCTGTGGCTCTACGAAACTTTCATCTTTCCATACGATTTCACACAACGCATAAAGCGGTTCTTTTCTATGTTCGGCACAAAAAACAGCATAGAGTTTGTCAATATCCTCTTTCACTTCATCAACATCGGAGAGGACAACACCATTGCCACAGTCATCACACCATCCGTAAATAAAGGCTTCATCCGTATAGTTACGGAAAGATTTGTCATTGGGGTTAATCATGGCTTCGCAAGCCACGTGCATACCGCCGCATTTTGTACATATTACTTTCATATTTTCAAATTTTTATTTTCCCTGCCCTTGAAGCCTTTTCGACTTCGCCTGAAGGGATTGTTTTACGTGCGGTTCAAACGGGGAGGCAAGAACAGAGGGCAAGGAACCGAGAATGAATTTTTATGAAATGCCGTAATCTGTGATTTCGGAAAGTTTCCGTCAAATTTCATTGGAGGTAGCCACGGCGGTACTTGAACGGCGTTCGTCCACCGTAACTTTGCACGCGAAAACAACCCGTGGCGCATGTCGTGCAAGCATTGCGTCTTTCTACAAAAGGGTATTGCTTGAATAAAACAGGTACAAACTAAAATGGGACTATAAAAGGGCAGCCACCTACAAGGGCAAAGCCACCCGCTGTGGATAGCGGATGGTCTATGCTTCGACTGTTATTTTTGAGTTCTTTTGTTCATCAGAGTGAGTTGGCTGGAGCGGTCTGCAAGCCAATAAGCATCACTGTCAAGGTAAACACATCTGCCGCCGTTCCAAGGTTTCTCGAAAGCCAGTATCTCACACGGACCGAATACCACGCCGTAATCATTTGTGAACGCCACCATGTCGCCAACTTCCAAATCGTTGTCTGTGGCAATAACTTCTGAAAGCCTGTTGTAAAAAACCGAGCCTTCAGCCTCATGTTTCTCTCTCCACTTCTGAAACTCCTCTTTATAGCTTCTCGTTGGAGGTATCGGGGATAGTTCCGAAGCCAATACCTCTGCTTCAGAATGGTCGCTTGCAATTAAGATGATGCTGTCCTCATATACTTCTTCAGGTGCAGAAATCACTTTATAGTCGCCACTGGATATACCGTTGTCGGGGTCGTTCCAATAAAGGAGGTTGCCATTCTTGATAAAATCGTACTTGTTCATTGTCTTATGTTTTTTTGTTGTTACTATTTCCCTTTATTCAAAGTCTTTCGAGTTCGCTGGAAAGGATTGTTTTTATGTGCCATTTCAAACGGAGAATGAAAGGACAACAAACAAGAAATCAAGGATGAAATTTTGTGAAATGCCGTAATCTGTGATTTCGGAAAGTTTTCGTCAAAATTCACCGAAGATAGTGAGACGCTTCTTGTGCAGTGTCCTTACTCCGTAACTTTGCACACGAAAACAGACTTTCGCGGAAATCGCAAATGAGGGATTGGATCCGATACAAAGGGGCAAAGAATACCGTAGGTATCTGGATAACCAAGATGCAGCAAATGGCAAATAATAAAAGGAGGCCTTCTAAAAAAAAGAAAAAAGGTCTGTAACGAAACAAGTCAGAAGTCGTGTTATATATACACGGACTGACTGACTAATATTTTGACCGGAACAGAAACGGCTCTGTGAATATGAAGAGCCGGGATGCAGTCGGAAAAGGAAACAGGTCGGAAGTCATGTACTTATATATACATGAACTGACTGACATATATATTGACCTGTTCATGCATATGTGAACAGGGGCAGGTGCAACAAAGAGGGGAATTGGAATAATTGAAGTTGGAGAACATGAAGATTTGGCCTTGTTTTTTTCTTTGAAGGCAAAAAATTATCTCCAATGAAACGATAAATAACACGAGTTCGCGATAGACGCTCAATTATAAATCGGACTAATTATTTTTGGCGAATATGTTACCTCTGTGTTAGTCGCAAATTTATGCTATTTTGGACTATACTGATATACAATTAGTTGCAAGCGTATTCGTAGAGGTTTGCGAAGTATGACGTGCAAGGTGAAATGTCAAGTTCTTTTTAATCCCGCACACGTCCGCTATTTCTTTCAAATACGCATTAAGTTTTTGATTGCTGATAATAGGAAGCACCTTTCCGTCCGGCAATTTACCTTTGTACTTTTCCAATATCATTTTAGGAATATCCAGCAAAGGAACATTCACATCTGTATTTGTTTTTTGGCGTTTCGTAATTATCCATAAATTACCGTCAAAGGACTTACGGATATTATCTTCCTTTAAGTTTGCAACATCTACATAAGCCAAACCACTGAAACAGGAAAAGATAAAAACATCACGCACCTGTTCCAACCGTTCAGAAACCATCTTCTTTTTGAGGATTATCTTTATTTCATCTTCTGACAAATAACCTCTATCCACTTTTTCCAAACGTATTTTATAACTGGCGAATGGGTCGCCTATCAAGATGCCGTTATTACGGGCTATCAGGATAATGCGTTTAAAAAACTGCATAAACTTGGCGGTCGTATTAAAGCCGCATTTACAGGTGGTACGCAAATATAACTCGAAGTCAGTAATGAACATCGGGGTTATTTCCTTTATAGAAATATCCGACAGGTTATATTTGCTTTGGATGAACTCTGCAAGATGACGGCGGGTCACTTCATATTTACGATAAGTGGCAATCGTTTTAGATATGCCGACCAACTGCTTAACATCGTCATTGTGCTTTTGGAAAAGGTTAAGGATGGTGTCGTGGTTCTCACTATGACCCAAAAATTCATTCTTCACCTTTTCGGCGGTAACATAATTGTCACGCCGTTGCAATTCGTGATAAATGGTGTTCAGGGATGCGTTTATATCATCCAGCAATCGGTTGATACGGGTAGCTTCCGCAGAACGTCCGGCGGCTTTACCTGCCTTACCGTCCCAAACTTTGGGTTGAACATCAAGTTTGGAATTGAAACGGCTTGCCACACCATCAACCGTGATGCGGACAAAAATAGGGTAACTGCCATTGATTTTTTGCTTGTCCTTTTTCACGAAGAAAAGAACGGAAAATGTACTCTTCATAAACTCACTTTTTTTGGTTACAAAACTACGTTAATTAGCTCAAAGTGAAGTTTATACAGGCTCGCCAAATAGCGACAGAAGTTCGCCAATTTCGGACTAAGTGTACCCCTTTTGGACTTTCGGTTGTCGGGGGTACGAGTTGGGTTACTAACTTTGTCTTTTAGGGTCTAAATGATGTCCGGTAGGGCAGACATAAGGGGATAAAAAAAGTCCCACAAATCGTTGAATTTGTGGGACTTGGCTGTTCATTGTCCGGTTTTGTCCGGTTAGTTCAGCGGAGAGATAGGCTCTCGAACCTACATATTCAAGAAATATCATAAAATT
>OOCK01001217.1_pt1 | contig 12015 bp, 2 predicted proteins | sample 1670951 | NCBI WGS metagenome assembly OOCK01 (sample SAMN06348107, study PRJEB24527) | human gut metagenome | biome: human gut; feature: ankylosing spondylitis patient; material: feces | host: Homo sapiens | place: China | collected 2015-10
AGGGTTAAAAATTATGAACTTATATGTGCATCCGCTTCCAAGTGTTGTCTGTGCTGTAAGAGTAAGCTTTGCACCTGCATCTATTGATGTAGAACTTCCCGTAAGTGTTACCTTTGGTGTAGCTGCATCAATCTTGACATTAAGAGCCTCACTTCTTACTACATTACCTGCTGCATCCTTTACATCTACATAGAAGTATCTGTCTCCAGCACTTCCCTTTGTCCATGTGCATGTATTCTTACTGCTGTAGTTCTGTACAAGTCCCCATGTTCCTGTTGTCTTGTTATATACTATAAACTTATATGTATATCCTTCTTTTCCACCTGCAGCTTTTGCTGTAAATGTTACTGTCTTATCTGCTTCTGTCTTTGATGCAGTAATTGTTAACGGCTTCTCTACTGTTCCTGTTGCAGGAATTACTGTTACATCTGTCTTCGCATCACATACTGTACAATGGTGGCTCTTGCTTCCTGGTGTTGTCTCTGTTGCTTCAACATCTACTGTCCACTCTGTACTGAACTTATGTCCAGTTGCTGGGATTGTTTCTGTATATGTCTTCTTGTCACATGTTCCTGTTGTAGATGTACATGTATATGTAAGCACTCCTGTCTCTGTACATGTTGCCTGCTTTGTTATCTTTGACTCATACTTATGTGTATGTGTTGTCTCTGATGTTCCAGATGGTGTATATATCATATAGAAAAGATTCATTGTATCTCCCTTTGTTATCTCTACACTTCCAGCTGCAACATCAACTGTTACTATGCAATTAGAATCTGATGCGTTCTTTTTTCCGTTAATCTTTACATTCTTACCACTTTCTCCAAATACAAGTGTAAGCTTTCCAGCAGATGGCGCTGTGAACTTAATGCTTGTTGATGACTCCATCTTAAGGCACTGTGTAAGTGTAAGTCCATTATACGTTACTGTTCCCTTGTTTGATGCAAGATTACCAGAAATTACAAAGAATGAACTATTTGCACCTGATGTTGTAAAATTATGTACCTTTGCATCTCCTGTTGGTACTTCTGGTGTCTCTGTTCCACCTGTTGAACCCTTCTTTGGAATAGATGCTGTTTCTTCAGCCCCGCATACTGTACAAGAATGACTCTTAAGCCCTTCTTCTGTCTCTGTTGCTTCTTTAACTACTTTCCATTCGCCATATGTATGAGCTGTCTTTGGAATCACCTCTGTGTATGTCTTCTTATCACAAGTTCCATTAGTTGCTGTACATGTATATGTAATAACGCCTTCTTCTGTACATGTAGCCTGCTTAGTTACCTCTGATACATAATGATGATAATGTGCATTAGGATCAGCCGCATTAATTGTAATTGAATTAATAGTCATATCCTTAAATGTACCTGCTGCCGGATTAACTCCATTACCACCTGACTGAACATTATATGGCATAACCATATACGTTCCAGCCGGAAGACCTGTAACAGTACCACTTCCTACCTGGAAGCACTCACCAGTCTCATTAACAAGACAACCTGTTGTAGTTAAAGCTTCCGATGCAAATGATATAGTAACATCTACTGTTCCACCTACTGTGAATGCATATACCGTCTTGCTAAGCTTTCCTGGTGCTGCTGTATATGGATAATCAGATATATTAATTGGTGTTACACCAGGTGCACAATATGACAACAATGAACACTCTGAAGTTGTAACATTCTCTGGTCTCTTAACTGTCTCTGGCATACATCCATTGTATGCCTTAAGAACCTTGGCTGCATCTGTAACACTTGTCTGTAACTGATAGTCACCACTTGGAATATATGAAAGCGATGCATTAGTATCAAAATTCTCGTACTTATTACCTGATGTAACCTTAGTTGACTTATCTGTAACAACCGTTCCTGTCATCGATCCAATACAAGATGAAAATGAATCATTATAGCTTTTAATTGCTCCTGATCTTACATCCATAGGATTCTTTGTCATAAAAAACAAATTGTACTCTGAATATATGTAAGCATTGGCTCTTGTATTCATTGCATAATCTGTTGTTCCTATAAACTGGTTATTGTAGAAATGCATATTAGCCTGACGTCCAAGAGGCTGTCTTGCTTTACATCCCTTCCAGATATTATGATGATATGTAAGATTATACTGTAACGATGTATCTGATGAACCAACAAGGTTAGTCTTATGACATCCTTCAAAGTAGTTATATGAAACTGTTAAATATTCACCACGCTTGAAATCACATGATCCATCACCTTCAGCCTTATCTGATTCTGCAGGTCCTGTTATAGAAGGGCTGTAAAACTCATTGTTGTGAATCCAGCATCTTTCAACTGGAGCTGTTATAACAGAGCCTTCCTGAACACCTTCCATACCAATAGCATCTTCTGGCTGATTCATAAATGTAAGATTACGAACCTCAAAGTTCTTTCCTAATCCAGCTGCTGTTGTTGATGTCTCAGACATAAAATGAATTCCCCATCCATCCATAGCTGCATCTGTACCAACACCTTCAATTGTTACATCCTTTGCTGACTTCATACGTGCCATATGACCGTTGTCGCCAACACTTCCGCCATAATCATTAGAATCATAATCTGTAAGGCCATCAATAAGTCCTGCATTAGCTGCTGCCCATGTTCCTGTCTTATAAAGACCAGACTCTGATACTGCTCCGACCATACGAATTACTAATGGTATATTATTCTCAGCAAGTAACTGGAGAATACCCTGATTAGTATTACCCTTGCCGTAATATGTCTTTCCTTTCGATACCTTCTTACACTCTGTCTCATGACCTGCTTCACCACATGCCTTACCGACTGAGTTAAGAATATTACCAATGCCTGCAACTGTTACTCCACCATAAGAAAGTGTAACTGTATTCTTGTTTTCATCTGTTACATAAAGAACAATTGCGTTATCCTTTAATGTACCATCATCATTATAAGCACCTACACCATCAGTATAATTGTAATGCGCATATCCCGATCTATCCTGTGCATTAACCTCAATTCCTGACTGGGTATATGTACCTGTCTTAGTAGTAACCTTAAGAGTATATGTACCTGGCTTTAATCCCATTACATCAACTCTTGCTCCGTCGGCTGTATCTCTAACAAGATACTCAAAGTCCTCTCCTGTAAGAGAACCACTAACTGGACCTGAATATGATACTGCAGTAACATCGGCATCCTTAACACCTTTGATAGTTGCATACATCATTTCATTCCATCCACCATAAGTAGTAAAACTTGTTGCAGATGCTGCATAAGTCATACTTGGTGCTGCTATTGCAAGATTACTTACGATTAACAATCCTGCAACAACCTTAGCAAACACTTTTCTTATTTTTTGCATGACATTTTCCTCTCCTTTTTCCAAATATGCATACAATTGTGAATTATGAATAATCAAAATTCAAAATCTAGACTCATATTACCATTTTTGCACAAATTATTCAAGGTTTATTCACAAAAAATTCATATATATGTACAAAAAAGACACACAGATAATCCTATCTATGTGCCTTTCTACCATTATTATGTTTTTATTATTTTGTTATAACATTCATAACAGCACTTCTTGCAACATTGCCGTCAGCATCCTTAACATCGATATAGAATTCTCTGTCTCCTGCTGTTCCTGCAACCCATGTTATAGCATTGTTACTGCTGAAATTCTGTACAAGTCCCCATGTCTTAGTTGTCTTATTGTATACAACCATCTTATATGTGTAACCTGCTTTTCCTCCAATGCCATGCGCTGTAAATGTAATCTTTTCTCCAATATTTGTAGTATTATCACTTACTGTTGCATTAACTGTAAGTCTATCAGTACTTCCGCTTCCAATAGTAACATTAAGAACCTTGCTTCTTGTCACATTGCCATCAGCATCTTTAACATCTACATAGAATAATCTTGTTCCATCACTTCCAGCTGTCCATGTGAAGGTATTGCTTGAACCAAAATCCTGTAACTTAAACCACTGGTTAGTTGCAGGGTTAAAAATTATGAACTTATATGTGCATCCGCTTCCAAGTGTTGTCTGTGCTGTAAGAGTAAGCTTTGCACCTGCATCTATTGATGTAGAACTTCCCGTAAGTGTTACCTTTGGTGTAGCTGCATCAATCTTGACATTAAGAGCCTCACTTCTTACTACATTACCTGCTGCATCCTTTACATCTACATAGAAGTATCTGTCTCCAGCACTTCCCTTTGTCCATGTGCATGTATTCTTACTGCTGTAGTTCTGTACAAGTCCCCATGTTCCTGTTGTCTTGTTATATACTATAAACTTATATGTATATCCTTCTTTTCCACCTGCAGCTTTTGCTGTAAATGTTACTGTCTTATCTGCTTCTGTCTTTGATGCAGTAATTGTTAACGGCTTCTCTACTGTTCCTGTTGCAGGAATTACTGTTACATCTGTCTTCGCATCACATACTGTACAATGGTGGCTCTTGCTTCCTGGTGTTGTCTCTGTTGCTTCAACATCTACTGTCCACTCTGTACTGAACTTATGTCCAGTTGCTGGGATTGTTTCTGTATATGTCTTCTTGTCACATGTTCCTGTTGTAGATGTACATGTATATGTAAGCACTCCTGTCTCTGTACATGTTGCCTGCTTTGTTATCTTTGACTCATACTTATGTGTATGTGTTGTCTCTGATGTTCCAGATGGTGTATATATCATATAGAAAAGATTCATTGTATCTCCCTTTGTTATCTCTACACTTCCAGCTGCAACATCAACTGTTACTATGCAATTAGAATCTGATGCGTTCTTTTTTCCGTTAATCTTTACATTCTTACCACTTTCTCCAAATACAAGTGTAAGCTTTCCAGCAGATGGCGCTGTGAACTTAATGCTTGTTGATGACTCCATCTTAAGGCACTGTGTAAGTGTAAGTCCATTATACGTTACTGTTCCCTTGTTTGATGCAAGATTACCAGAAATTACAAAGAATGAACTATTTGCACCTGATGTTGTAAAATTATGTACCTTTGCATCTCCTGTTGGTACTTCTGGTGTCTCTGTTCCACCTGTTGAACCCTTCTTTGGAATAGATGCTGTTTCTTCAGCCCCGCATACTGTACAAGAATGACTCTTAAGCCCTTCTTCTGTCTCTGTTGCTTCTTTAACTACTTTCCATTCACCATATGTATGAGCTGTCTTTGGAACTACTTCTGTGTATGTCTTCTTATCGCAAGTTCCATTAGTAGCTATACATGTGTAAGTAATTTCTCCTTCTTCAGCACATGTAGCTTTCTTTGTTATAGTACTTACATAATTATGTATATGCTTTTCTCCTGATGATACGCTTCCACCACCTACTGATACAAGAGATGTCTTGTATGCATTAAGCTTATCCTTTAAAGGTCTGTTAAGTGAATAGCTTGCATCATCAACACTGTTATCAAATGTCCACTTAAAGTCGCCACCCATAATACGTCCTGCATACTTAGTTACAATTGAAGGAACATCTGCAGGTGCATCAATATCAGCAGTATCAACACCTAAATCAACCTTAGTATCAAAATTAGAATATGTCTTTCCACCCTGCTTTGCCTTATAAGTTGAAGGTACTGTTTCACTTCTTGATGTTGCAAGATATGCATCGAAATCAGTTGCACTTGCAGTTGTTGTACCAGCATCCGAATTAGCATATATAACAGACTTCTGACCTTCCATATAGTTGTTGTATGCCTTGATGACACCACCATTCTCTCCTGAGAATATTCCACCTGCCAGAACATCACTTCCCTGCATTGAACTGAGCATTGGATAATTACAATGTCTGAAATAGTTAGCCTCTACGAAAGCCTCACTATCCTTTGCAGCGCCTACACCATATTTAGAATTACCATCATAGTAGTTATTATATACATGAACTGACATTGTTCTGATACGAGGATGTCTTGAATCAGAATGGTCAAACCAGTTATGGTGATATGTAATCCAGTTCTCACCTGACTCTGACTTCATGCCACAAAGTGACATCTTTCCTGAATCCCAGAAATGATTGTAAGATACTGTCACATACTGAGAATTATCCTTTAAATCCATAGAGCCATCGCCCTTAGCCTGGTCACCATCTGAACCAGCATTACCATAGAACACATCGTTGTTATGTACCCATACACCAAGTGACTGCTTAAGAGATATACCATCTCCGTCTTTTCCACCGCCCCAGTTCATAAGACCAAGGTTTCTTACTTCTATGCCTGTTGACTGGAATACAGCCACACCTGCTCCATATAAAGTAGCATCATCACCAATACCCTCAAATGTTACGTTAGCTGCTCCCTTAACACCAATTGCATATGCTGATGATACATCTTTGCAGGCAAGTCCGCTTAATGTAACCTGACCTATAATACGGATAGCAACTGGCTGGCAGTTACTCTTAGCCTTAATTGCCTGTGTAATAGCTGCTACACCTGTATATTCTGTGTTACCAATCTTCATCTTAACTGTATTCTTATTAGCTTCTGTAACATAAAGAACAGATGCATTAGACTTTAATGTACCATCGTTATTATATGCACCAACGCCATTCTTTACCGGTGAATTACTTGAAAATGTAAATCCGCTTCTGTCATGTGCATTTACAGTAAGCTTATCTGAAACGATAGCAGCTGATGTATTCTCCTTGCCATTGTTCAGCGGAACAATCTTCATAACATAATCGCCTGCTTTTAATCCTACAGCATCCGCTCTCATGTAAGATGGATACTTTCTGATAAGCTCATCGTCCAACTGGACATAAGCTGAATCTGAGGCACTTGCAGACTTAACATATACATTGTAACCTGTAGCTCCTGTTACAGGTGTCCACTTAACATATGCTGTCTCAAGCCAGCCTGATGCTTCTGTTATTGCGCCAGAAGCTGCATGTACTGGATTCATGTCAAATACTATAACTGACACTGCCACCATTACACATGCAAGTAATGCACTCATAAACTTTTTTACTTGCTTTTTCATTTTTCCTCTCCTTTTCCTATATGCACATTTTTGTGCAAATTTGATATGTTTTATTCACAAATCAAGTTCATATTACCATTATTATACAATATTTTCAACCGCATTTTACATGTTAGAGAAAATTTTTCGTCATTTCAACACATTATTTCTTTTCCTAAAGCAAATGAATATACAATTTTTTCTTTTACAGTTTTTCCGGTAAGCTGTTCCAGCGCTTTTGCATAGTAATCAAGCTGGATTGCGTATCTTTTGACAAGCTCTTTTTCCCCCGCTTTGCCCTTCATAACCCTGTCAGTCTTATAATCAACAATCACAAGTTCTCCGTCCTCTTCAAAACACAAGTCAATTATACCCTGTATAAGCTGTCCTTCGTACTCAAATACAAAAGGCTGTTCTCTTCTGACACTGCCACAGTTCATCGCATTTGCAACTCTCCTGCCTGTATCTGATTGTACAAATGTATATATATCCCACGGATTGACACTTTTCACTTGTAATTCATTCATCTTGCCGGTTTCTAACATTCTGTTAATATCTGCTTTAACTCCATCAAGGTTCACACTTACTGAATAGTCAAGACATTCCATAACCCTGTGATATGCGCTGCCTCGTTCATTAGCTGCAAGCTTTTCTTCCTTGCCGCTTATAAATTTAGGAATTATTGAATTTGACAGTTCAACCATTGCTTCACTGTCTGTCTGCTCATCGTCTGCTTCCTTTTTAAGTGCTGCCTTCACAGATTCATCCATGTAAGCATTTTCCTCTGAATCATCATCCGCCTGCATAGCCTTAAGCTGCGAAACCGTCAGCTTCATCCTGCCGGCTGCGTTATCAGCAGGAACATATTCCGGAAGCTCATCTAATAAAGGATAAGACACAGCTTCCTTAATTTCATCAGCCAGTTCCCCGATTCCAACAACATTCGCTACACCAGCCAGCTCTCCGGATTCATCCGCATCAGCCAAGGAATCCTCTCCGGCATCAACCATAACTTTAAAGCTGCCTTTCAATTTATCTGAATCCATAAGGCACACCGGCATTATCATATCAAGATAGTTCTTTATATTCTCACTGTCTGCGAAAGACAACATTCCATCTGCTTCAAGCTGCTTTGCACTTCCCCTGTATTTCTCAAGTGTCTTGTCTGCATCTTTTACAACTCCAGTGATTATCAGCTTTTCTCTTGCTCTTGTCATTGCAACATAGAGAAGTCTCTCTTCTTCTGATATCGACTCCCTTACAATTCTTCTTGCCATGGCACCTTTTATTATGGTAGGTGTCTTGGTTCTTCTTTCAAGATCAACATAATCAACTGCAATTCCTAAGTTCTGGTCTACAAGCACCGGCGCTGTTGCATCCATAAAGTTAATGCTCTTATGCGCTCCAGCAAGTATTACAATCGGAAATTCCAGACCTTTGCTCTTATGAATACTCATGATTCTTACAAGATTCTCATTATCAAGGCTGGCAGCCCCCTCTGCAAAATCTTCGTCAAACTTCTTAAGTCTTTCAATATATCTTAAGAAATTAAACAGACCTGAATAACTTGACTTTCCATATCCCGCTGCTCTTTCCAGCAGGACATTTAAGTTAGCCTGTCTCTGCGCTCCGGCAGGCATTGTTCCCACATAATCGTAGTAGCCTGAATCATATATCATCTCCCAACACAGATCATATAGTGACTCAACACTGCTCTTGTCTCGGTATTCTGTGAGCTTTGCAAGAAATAATGCACATTTGCCGGACAGCTGCTTAACATCCGGCTCCTGCACCTTCCCAGCTTCACCAAGCACTGCAACTGCTTTCAAATGTTCATACAGATTATTATGCACATTCTTATCCACATACTCTCTGCCAAGCTTTCTCACCATTCCAAGCTCTGCTGCCGTAAATCCTCCAAAATAAGACATCATTGCCGCCGCAAGGCTTATCTCCTGAACCGGATTATCTACTATTGTAAGCATGCTTAAGATTACCTGTATCTCACGCACGCTGAAATATCCTGTTGACGAGTCAGTATACGCTGGTATCCCCCTATCCATAAGGGCATCTGCAAATGTATCTGCCCAACCTGTCACTGACCTTGTAAGAATTACTATATCCCTGTATTCTGCAGGTCTGTATACATTTTCATCTGCATCATACACATTTACACCAGAAAATACTATTCCCTCAATCAGCTTTGCAAGCCTGTCAGCCTCAATTTCTCTTGTTGTAGCCTCTTCTTCATTTTCTGAAGATATAAGAATTACATCTGTACTCTTGTTGACTTCATCACCGTAATTACTGTCACTGTATTCAGGATATGGAAATCCCGCATTAAGCCTTACAGATTCGTCATACCCGATTCCCGAAAAATTCTTATTCATAATATGACTGAACACATCATTGGCACATTCAAGCACATTCTCACGGCTTCGGAAATTCTTCTGTAATTCAATTCTTACATTATCACCAGTCTCACCGTATGTATCGTACTTCTCTATGAAAAGCTCCGGGCAGGCAAGACGGAACTTGTATATGCTCTGCTTTACATCTCCAACCATGTATATATTATTATTCTCCCCTGTCAGTCTCGTCTTCGACACCGCATTAAGAATAACCTCCTGCAGCTGATTGGAATCCTGATACTCGTCTATCAGTATCTCTTCAAATCTGTTCGCAAGCTTGTCGGCAGTCTCTGTGTATACAAGCTTTCCATCTTCTTTCTTTACAAGTATTGAAAGAGCAAGATGTTCCATGTCATTAAAATCAATTATACCCTTCTCCCGCTTCACCTCTGAAACACGCTTGGCATACACCTTTGCCACTTTAAGTAAAGTCCGAATCTGGATGCCTGCCCCCTGCATGTCTGCAAATATTCCCTCATCATCTTTCAAGAATATCTTATCATTAAGCCGTCCTATGTAATCTTTAAACAACTTTCGCTGCCCCTTAACATATTCCTTAATATCCGGGTCTGCTCCTGCATCCTTCTTTCTTGACAGGGCTTCAAATGAAAATATTCTTATTCTTCTGCCAAGCTCTCCAAAATCCTGTGAATTAATCATCTCATTAATTCCAAGCAGATCAGACTGCAAAGCACCTGTATATGCTGCAGGTCCTGCCGGCTCAGAACAGATATCTACTAATCTGTTGTATTTATCACGGTAATCGAAAAGTGCATTTTTAATTGAATCATACAGCTCCTTAATTGCAGGATTATCGTAAGTCTCATCATCATAAACTAACATGCACTCGTCAAACCACTCATCAATCCACGGATTGCTTCTTGAAAAATGGTATATTTTATCTATAATGCTCACAAGCCCTGAATCGTCCCGTCCCATGCCAAATGCATCAACAAGATTAAAGAATTCTTCATCTGCTTCGGCATAGAATTCCTCAAGCACATCTTCCAACACATCATTTTCAATAAGCTTCTTCTCCCCCTCGTCCATTATCCTGAACCCCGGGTCCAGATTAACCTCTGGAAAATGATTTCTGATTATCCATAGACAGAAACTGTCTATTGTTGTTATCTGTGCGTTGTTAAGCAGTGTTATCTGTCTTAAAAGGTTCACATCCCCCGGATTCTCGTCAAGCATTGAATCAAGTGCTTTTCTTATCTTGTCTTTCATCTGGGCTGCTGCCGCCTTTGTAAATGTAACAACAACCAGCCTGTCTATATCTATATTCTTGTCAGGGTCTGTAATCATGGAAATGATTCGCTCAACTAAAACAGCAGTCTTTCCTGAACCGGCAGCCGCCGAAACCAGCACATTACAGTCTCTTGTATCAATCGCGCTCTTCTGCGCCGGTGTCCATTTTCTTTCCATTCTCATCAACCCCTTCCTTTATATTATTCCATAATACTTCATCATCGAATTTCTTTAATTTTCTATAATTGCAGCCTGGCAAATCCACTGAAAATCCACACACTGCCCCATAAGGACATCTGTCACAGCTTGAAAACTGTCCGTCTTTATAAGGACTTCTCCTTATATCACCGCCTGCAATTCTATCCGCGGTATCAACCGCTCTTACATCAACGAATCTTCCAAGCATGTTAAACTGCTCTGTATTCATCACCTTGCTTCTTCGTGAGTCAAATCCGCCATCAGCTTTTCTGCTTACAGGGATGTTAAGCGATGTTCCTTCTGTATTGTCCATCTTCTCGGCAATATCCTTATCCGAATTAACCATTCCTTTAAGACGCAGTTCACCCTTAATCTTATCCTCTATCTCTTCTGCACTCTCTGTTGTCGCAGATACAATCGGGTCACTTATGTTATAGTAGAACACTCCGGCAGGAATCACATTTTTACCCGGACGCATCTTTGCCACAAGCTTCATTGCCGCTTCCATGTAGACCATAAGCTGGATATCAATTCCGTAGTAGGTCTTTACTATGTTGAAATCCTTCTTTCCTGTCTTGTAATCGATAATCCTTACATATACATCTGTGCCGTTTTCGCATATGTCAACGCGGTCAATTGTTCCGCTCATAAGCTGCTTTCTGTCTCCGTCTCCGACTTCCATATTAAACTTATGCTCGAATACAAATGGCACGAAATCACCACATTTTAACTGCTCACCCATAGCCCATATAGTGCGGTCTGCAAGGTCTTCCATCCTCTTAATCATAAATGAATTACGGCTTGAATCCTTAAGAATACTGTTCTGGTATATGTCAGTAATTGCAGAAACACTTCTTTTTACCATCTCGCGGCGCTTCTCCTCTGATATCAGATAGTACGACTCACCGTTTTTCTTGATTTCATCGCACACCTCACGGATAACAGCATGCAGTACGACGCCAAAGTTTACCGGTGAAAATGTGAATTCTTCCCTTTCCTTCAAATCAACTCCATACCTTAAGTAATACCTCAGCGGACACTCTGCAAAGTTCTCAAAAGATGTGACGCTTCCGACAAGCCTGCCGCCAGTAAGTGAATCAATAATATCCTCATCTACATTTGCAGCAGTTTCAGTCTGTTCATAGCTGTAAGCCGCATGTGGTATTGTTACATAAGAATTCTGCTGTGCTGTGTCTTTGTAAGATAACTTAA
>OOCK01001218.1_pt1 | contig 12014 bp, 8 predicted proteins | sample 1670951 | NCBI WGS metagenome assembly OOCK01 (sample SAMN06348107, study PRJEB24527) | human gut metagenome | biome: human gut; feature: ankylosing spondylitis patient; material: feces | host: Homo sapiens | place: China | collected 2015-10
AATACTGTATTACTTTTCTTTGCCATGATGCAAAGGTACAAAAGTTTCTTTATCTATTCCGTTGTTGCAGGATATTTTAGCTAGCAGCCATGCCTCTCATCCACGGACAATATCGGTAGAGCCGAAAAAACTACTTGCTATTGCGGACGTATCTCCTTTATTCTTAGTTGAACTACGCAAGTACAAGCAGGTTGTAGCATATCTCGAACAGTTAAATGCTGAACGCCACAACAACGCCTTGCTATTCTTCAGACGTGGTGTAAGAGAGGGGTTCTTCCGTTCGGACATCAACTTCGACATTATTCTTAAAACAAGTTCTGCGTCTGCCAACTACGCTATGGAAACCCAAATGTATAAAGAATATAGCATAACTACAATCATGCACAACACCATTTTCCTTTATCTGCGCGGTATTTGCACCACGAAAGGCATAAAGGAACTTGACGCTGCAATCGCCGAATAAGCATCATATAAAAATTTAATAAAGCCTTAGTAAAACATTCATACACAAGAATGTACGTACATTTACCAAGGCTTTATTTTGTATATAAAAAAGTACAATTTTATCTTTACAAACGCGTCACAGACTTCACTCCCTTCACGGTGCGCAGCTTCTTCAACAATGCGTCGAGCTTCGACGTGTCGTCGATAAGCACGTTCAGATTGCCGCTGAACAGTCCGTCGTGACTGTCGATGTTTATCGACTTCATCACTATCTTTTGCTCCTTAGAGATGATGCTTGTGATGTTGTTCACGATGCCGAGGTCGTCGTTTCCTACAACGCGCAGCGTGATGTTATACTGCGAGGTTCCCTTGCCGCTCCATCTTGCTTTCACTATTCGATAGCCGAAGCGCTTGCGCAGTTCGGGGGCGTTCGGACAGTCCTGGCAATGTATCTTGATGCCGCCGTTCACGGTCACGAAGCCGAATATCTGGTCACCGTAGATAGGATGGCAGCATTGTGCCAGCGAGTAGTCTACGCCTTTAAGGTTGCGGTCGATAACCAGTTCGTCGTCTGACGACTTTGTGCGGAAGCTGTTTGCGTTATTGTCTTTGTCAAGCACAAACTCTTCTGCCGAACGTATCGCAGCGCCCATCTTCTGGTTTGCGCCGTGTTCTTTCTCGGCTATGTATCCGTCCACAACATCGTTGATGTCTATCTTCTCGTCTACGAGTTGTCTGTAGAAGTCGGAAGTCTCCTTGAAGCCCATCTTCGAGATGAGATGGTAAAGCACGCTCTCCTCAAGCTCTATCTTTCGGTTCTTGAACTTGCGCTCGAGCATCTCTTTCGCAAACACTCCGTCCTTCACCTTCAGCTCCTTCAGCGCAAGGCGTATCTTCGACTTCGCACGCGAGCTTTGCACGATGTTCAGCCACTCCTGCTTCGGCGTCTGGTTGTTCTGCGTCAGAATCTCTATTGTGTCGCCCGAGTGAAGCACCTCTCTGAACGAAACGTTTCTGCCGTTTATCTTTCCGCCGACACACTTGTTGCCGACGCCTGAGTGTATGTGGTAGGCGAAATCGAGCACGGTCGATCCTTTCGGAAATTTCAGCAGATCGCCTTTCGGCGTGAACACGAACACCTCGTCTTCATACAGATCCATCTTGAACTGGTCCATAAGCTGCAAGCTGTCGCCTGCTTCGAGCGCTGCTCGTATGTTGTTGAGCCAATCGTCTATGCCCGAATCGCCCTTGATGCCCTTATAGCGCCAATGCGCAGCCAGACCTTTCTCGGCTATCTCGTCCATACGCTCGGTGCGTATCTGCACCTCCACCCACTTCTGCTCCGGACCGAGCACAGTTATGTGCAGACTCTCGTAGCCGTTCGACTTCGGCACCGAGAGCCAGTCGCGCAGACGCTTCGGGTTGGGCTGGTACATATCGGTGATGAGCGAGTAGGTCTGCCAGCATTGCATCTTCTCTTCGCTCAGCGGCGAGTCGATGATGATGCGTATAGCGAAGAGGTCGTAGATGCCCTCGAATCCGCATTGCTGCTTCTTCATCTTCTGCCATATCGAGTGTATGCTCTTCGTCCTGCCTTTTATATGGCTCTTTATGCCCATGGCGTCGAGCTTCTCGGCGATAGGCTTTATAAACTTCTCTATATATGCGTCGCGAGAGCGCTTCGTCTCGTTCAGCTTCTCCTTTATCATATAGTAGGCGTCGTGCTCAAGATACTTCAGGCTGAGATCTTCCAACTCGCTCTTCAGCTTATAGAGGCCCAGCTTGTGTGCCAGCGGAGCATACAGATAACTCGCTTCTTCGGCCACCTTTTGCTGCGCTTCGTTGTTTTCCGTATCGCGGATATGGCGCATAAGCACCACGCGCTCCGATATCATAATCAGTACCACGCGCATGTCCTCGGCGAACGAAAGCAGAAGGTTGCGAAAGTTCTCGCTCTCTATCACCGGCGACTTGCGGTATAGCTCATGAATGCGTACAAGGCCACGGATGATATGCGCTATGCTCGCACCGTATTCCTTCTCTACCTGCTCGATTGTGAGACTCTCGTTCGCCACGCTGTTGTAGAGCAATATCGACAGCACGCAGTCGCGCTTCATGCCTATTTCCTCAAGCTCGAGCAAAGCGGTGCGAAAACTCATAAGTATAGGATTTAGCCCGAAAACATCTCTATTTATCTTATTCTCTTGGAGTTCTGATTCGATTTGGGCACGTACCTTGACAGCATCTTCTTCCGTATACTCGTCACCCATCAGCGACTTCAACTGCTCGGCTATCTCAAGGAGCGTTGTCCTTTCTTCGTCTGTAAATTTGAACTTTTCTTCCATAATTACTATGTTGTAAAAACATTTAATATGAAGACAAAGGTAAAAATAAAATCTGACAAACAATAGCTTTACACAATTGTTTATTCGTCATTCACAGAATTTATAATTAATTTTGCATATAAATACTAATCTCATATATATTATAGCAATGGCAAAGATAAAGATCGAGACACCGAAGGGCGACATCATCGTGCGCCTCTACGACGACACCCCGAAACATCGTGACAATATGCTGAAGCTCGTTGAAGAGGGCTTCTACAACGGAACGCTGTTCCATCGCGTCATTAAGGACTTCATGGTGCAGGGCGGCGACCCCGACAGCAAGAATGCGCCAAAGGGAAAGCAGCTTGGTGCAGGCGGACCCGACTACACTATTGAGGCTGAGTTCACACCGGCTCACTTCCACAAGCGCGGCGCTCTTGCTGCAGCACGCTTAGGCGACGAGGTGAACCCCAACAAGGAGTCGAGCGGCAGCCAGTTCTACATCGTGCTCGGCGAGAAGTACAACCAGGGACAGCTCAAGCAGATGGAGAAGCAGATGAAGCAGAACCAGGAGACCATCACCTTCAACGACCTTGTGACCTACTACAAGAAGGAGATTATGGAGATGCGCAAGAACCGCGACCGTGCCGGACTGCAGGAGATGCAGGAGCGCCTTATGAAGGAGGCGAAGGAGATATGCAAGCAGAATCCCGTTGGCTTCAGCGCTGAGCAGATGGAGGCTTACACAACCATTGGCGGCACTCCGTTCCTCGATGGCGAGTACACCGTGTTCGGAGAGGTAGAGGAAGGACTGGACGTTGTAGACGCTATACAGAACGCTGACACCGACCGTGCCGACCGTCCTACAGAGGACATCGCCATGACTATCACACGTATTGACTAACGATCCATTATGACACCGACAGGAGAGAAAGCACTTACCGTATACAAAGCAAGTGCGGGTAGCGGAAAGACGTTCACGCTATCCGTAGAATACATAAAGTTGCTCATCAAGAACCCGATGAGTTTCCGTTCGACACTCGCTGTTACGTTTACGAACAAAGCCACTGAGGAGATGAAGACACGTATCCTCAGTCAGCTTTATGGTATATGGAAGCAGCTCCCGAAGTCGAAGGATTATATAGAAAAGATAAAGAGCGAACTTGGTGTGACCGAACAGTTTATGTCCGATCGCGCCAAGATCGCTCTTTTTAATATTGTACACAACTACAGCTACTTCCGCATCGAGACCATCGACTCGTTCTTCCAGAGCGTGCTGCGCAATCTTGCACGCGAGCTCGACCTCACGGCCAACCTGCGCATCGAGCTTAACGACCGACAGATTGAGAGCATCGCCGTCGACGAGATGATCGACGAACTGGGCGAAAAGGACGAACTGCTGAAGTGGATTCTCGGTTATATAAAGGAGAACATCGACGACGACAAGAACTGGAACGTCATCGGCTACATAAAGTCGTTCGGCGAGAACATCTTCCGCGAGTTCTACAAGACAAAGAGCAAGGAGCTTAACACATTGCTGCACGAGAAGGGCTTCTTCGAGCAGTACACCAAGCGCATCAGAACCATACGCGACGAAGCCGAAGCGGAACTGAAAAGTGTTGCGGTGGAGTTCTTCGAGGCTCTCGAAACGGAAGGCGTTGACATCACCGACCTTAGCTACGGCAAGTCGGGACCTGCCGGCTACTTCATCAAACTGCAGAACGGACAATACGACGAGAGCATCATCACCAGCAGAGTGCAGAAGGCGCTCGACGAAGCCTCTGCCGACTGCTGGACGAAGAAGAGTGCGCCGCCATCGCTGCGCCACTTCGCCGAGGAGACCATCGTGCCGTTGCTCGAAAAGGCAGAATCTACACGCCGAAGCAACTGGAAGATGTACGCATCGGCGGTGCTCACGCTGAAACATCTCAACCAGCTGCGCCTGCTCAACAGCATTGAGCAGAAGGTGCGCGAGATGAACGTCGAGGCGAATCGCTTCCTGCTCAGCGACACCCACACCCTACTCCATTCGCTCATCAAGGACACCGACTCGCCGTTCATCTTCGAGAAGATAGGCTCGCATCTGGAGAACGTGATGATCGACGAGTTCCAGGACACGAGCACCGTGCAATGGCAGAACTTCAAGGTGCTGCTCGAGGAGTGCATGAGCCACAGTGAGGAGCACGGCAACCTGATTGTGGGCGACGTGAAGCAGAGCATCTACCGCTGGCGTTCGGGCGACTGGCGTATGCTGAACAACATCAAGGGCGAGTTTCCGCAGGTGAGCGACATGCTCGACATACGCACGCTGACGCACAACTACCGTTCGTCGCGCCGTGTCATCAACTTCAACAACGCTTTCTTCGAGCGTGCCGCCGAGATAGAGTTCAACGACCTTAAGGAGTGCTGCGGCGAGGACGACATGCAGCTTGCCGAACAGCTGAAGAGTGCGTACGCCGACGTGTGCCAGCAGGTGCCCGACAAGCGCGAGGACACCGGATACGTACATATCGAGCTGCTTCCGCAGGACGACTACACCGACATCACGCTCAACAAGACGGTCGAGACTGTAGACCATCTGATAGAACTCGGAGCCGACCCTTCTGACATAGCCATCATCGTGCGCTCCAACAACACCATACAGCAGATTGCGGAGCACTTCGCCTGTGTACGCCCCGAACTGAAGATTGTGTCCGACGAGGCTTTCCGTCTCGACAACTCTACGGCGCTGAACATCCTCGTAGCGGCGATGCACTCGCTGACGCACCAGGACGACAAGCTGACAAGGGCGTACATCGCAAAGGCTTACCTCACGAAGGTGAAGGGCGTAGACCTCGAAGCTGCCAACCGCATGGTTTCTACCGAGGATGGCGTAGAGGAAGCGTTGCCTGCCAGCTACCGCGACCACAGCGACGAACTGCTCCAGATGCCTATCTACGAACTCGCCGAACGTCTTTACAAGATATTCAGTCTTGAGCGCATCTGCGGCGAAGACGCCTACGTATACGCCTTCTTCGACTGCCTCACCAGTTTCCTCACCTCAAACACGGCCACACTCGACGACTTCGTTGAGGAGTGGAACGAGAACTTCGCGTCGAACACTATCCAGGCACGCTCCATCGACGGCATTCGCCTTATCACCATACACAAGAGTAAGGGCTTGGAGTTCAAGCACGTCATCATTCCGTTCTGCGACTGGCGCATGGAGAAGACCAACACTATATGGTGCGAGCCTACGGAGGCTCCGTTCAACGAGCTGCCGCTTGTGCCGGTAGACTTCAGCGCAAAGCAGATGATGGGCACTATATACGAGCGCGACTACATAGTGGAACATCTGCAGAACTGCGTAGACAACCTCAACCTGCTCTACGTGGCGTTCACCCGCGCCGAGCGCAGCCTAATCGTTTTCGCACGCCGTGGCAACACATCGCTGCGTTCCTACGTGATAGAGCAAGCGATAAGCAACATGCAGCTGCCCGACTGCTCGCTCGATGGCGACCTCACCACCTCAACACCTCAACATCTCAACACATCAACATCTCAACACATCACCACCTCAACACCCGACCACATCACCCTGACCTACGGCGAGATTGACACCACCAAGGAGAAGAAAAAGGCTGAGGAGCCGAACATCTTCACGCCGCACGTAGAGAACATCCTGCTGCCGATGAAGACCTACGCCTCGAACGTAGAGTTCAAGCAGAGCAACAAGAGTCGCGACTTCATCAACGACGAGGCTGACGACGAGCAGGCAGAGCAGCAGTCGTACATCAAGACGGGTCTGCTGCTCCACTATCTGTTCTCTAACATCGAGACCGCCGACGACATAGACCGCTGTCTGCACGACATGGAGATGGAAGGTCTGTTCGACGAGAGCGTCATCACGCCTACCAAACTGAAGAACATGCTCCACAAGCGCTTCTCTAACCCAAAGGTGAAGGAGTGGTTCGGGGGCGGCTGGACGCTCTTCAACGAGTGTTCCATCCTCAGCTACGACCCACACACCGACAAGCTGACGGAGCACCGCCCCGACCGCGTGATGAAACGCGGCGACGAGGTGCAGATTGTCGACTTCAAGTTCGGCAAACCGCAGCCCGAGCACACCGACCAGGTGCGGCGCTACATATCGCTCATGCACAGCATGGGCTACACCGACGTGAAGGGCTACCTCTGGTACGTCTATTCGGACAACATCGTTGAAGTTTAACAATAAAAGAAAACAACATGAACAAGACATTCTTAGAATACGTCGCAGAAGATATAATCGGCAAATACGGCACCGACCTCTCGCGCATCGCCGTCGTGTTCCCCAACAAGCGCGCCGCTCTGTTCCTCAACGAGCACCTTGCCCGCCTTGCGGGTCAGCCCGTATGGAGCCCTGCCTACATCACCATCAGCGACCTCTTCCGCCAGCACACCGACCTCAAGACCGCCGACCCTATAAAGCTCATCTGCGACATACACAAGTCGTTCACGAAGTGTACCGGCATCGACGAGACGCTCGACCATTTCTACGGCTGGGGACAGCTACTGCTTGCCGACTTCGACGACATCGACAAGAACATGGCAGACGCCGACAGCATATTCTGCAACCTTAAGGACATTCACGAACTCGACGACATATCCTATCTCGACAACGAACAGAAGGAGATGCTTGCGCGCTTCTTCGCCAACTTCAGCGACGACATCGACTCCGAACTGAAGAAGCGCTTCCTCAGTCTGTGGTCGCACTTCGGCGACATCTACCACGACTACAACCGCCGCCTCACCGAGCAGGGCATAGGCTACGAGGGCGCCATATATAGAAAAGTGGCAAGCGAGCAGACGCTCCACCTCAAGTACGACAAGTATCTGTTCGTAGGCTTCAACCTCCTGCAGAAAGTGGAGCGCATGCTGTTCAGCCGACTGATGAAGGAGGGCAAGGCGAAGTTCTACTGGGACTTCGACGAATACTACATGCCCTCACCATCTCAACACCTCACCACCTCACCATCTCAACACCTCACCACCTCACCATCTCAACACCTTAACCTCTCCAACTTCCCCAACGAGCTCGACAACACCGACCGCGACATCTACGCCAACATGCGCCGACCCAAACGCATACGCTTCATCTCCTCGCCCACGGAGAACGCGCAGGCGCGCTTCGCGAGCAACTGGCTTCTTGAGAACGAGCGCTACAAGGCTGGCCGCAAGACAGCCGTCGTGATGTGCGACGAGAGCATACTGCTGCCCCTGATGCACAGCCTGCCGCCCGAAGCCGACAAGGTGAACATCACGAGCGGCTTCCCCCTCGCCATGACGCCCGTAGCCTCGCTCGTGATGCTCCTCTTCGACCTCTACACGCTCGGCTTGCGCAAGAAGGGCACCACCTTCAACCCCCACTACCTTAAGAAGCTCATGGCGCACCCCTACGCACACCACCTCACCATCTCACCACCTCACCATCTCACCATCTCACCCATCCTTCACCACATTGCCACACTCATAAAGCAGGTAGGCATAGCCACAAAGCCCGAGGGCGACCCACTCACCCAGGAGTCAGTCTTCCGCATGTACACCATACTCAACCGCCTCGCCACATTAGCCGACAGCGGCGACCTCCTCGTCGACAACACCACGCTGCGCCGACTCGTCTCCCAGCTCGTCAGCTCCTCCTCCATACCCTTCCACGGCGAGCCCGTTGTGGGCGTGCAGATAATGGGCGTGCTCGAGACGCGCAACATCGACTTCGACCACCTCCTCCTCCTCTCCTGCAACGAAGGCAACATGCCCAAAGGCGTCAACGACTCCTCGTTCATACCCTACACCATACGCAAGGCACACCACCTCACCACCATCGACAACAAAGTAGCCCTCTACTCCTACTACTTCCACCGCCTGTTGCAGCGCGCCGGCGACATCACCATCGCCTACAACAACTCCACCGACAACGGACACACCGGCGAGATGAGCCGCTTCATGCTCCAGCTCCTTGTGGAGAGCGGACAGAAGATCAACCACTACAGTCTCACCGCAAAAAACCACCCCACCCCCCTCATGCCGAAACCCATCCAGAAAGACGAGACCACCCTCATCAAGCTCCAGCAGATCAGCCGCCTCTCCCCCTCAGCCCTCAACACCTACATACGCTGCCCCCTCGCCTTCTACTACCAGTACATAGCCCACATCTCGGAGCCCCACCCCGACCCCGAGACCATCGACAACCGCCTGTTCGGCAACATCTTCCACCGCGCAGCCTACCTTATATACAAGGACATCACCGACCGCAGCCCCCTTGTCGAGAAAGCCCACATACAGGCCTACCTCAGCAACCGCACCCTCCTGGCAAACGTCGTAGACCGCGCCTTCCAGGCAGAACAATGCACCCCCAACAACGGACTGCAGATCATCAACCGCGAAGTGATAATCCAGTACATCACCAAGCTCCTCAAGATCGACCAGCAGCTCTGCCCCTTCTCCATCCTCGCCATGGAAGAAGAAGCAAAGGTGTACACGCAGCTGTCCTTCACCACCACACCATCTCACCACCTCACCACCTCACCATCTCACCACCACCTCACCATCGGCGGCATCATCGACCGCCTCGACATCCTCACCGACAAGCAGACCGGCAAGCCACGCATACGCGTCGTCGACTACAAGACCGGCAACCAGCCCTCCAGCCCGATCAAGAACATCGACGAAATCTTCGACCCCAACAACATCCGCAGCAAACACTCCAACTACTACCTCCAGGCGATACTCTACTCCCTCATCGTCAGCCGTTCCGAGCGTTGGAACCCCGCTGGCCACCCCGTCAGCCCCGCGCTGCTCTTCATAAAGCAAGCCCCCGCCAACCACTACGACCCCACGCTCCTCATCGACAAACACCCCATTAGCGACGTAACGGTCTACGAGGAAGAGTTCCTCACAAAACTCAAGCACACCCTCGCCGACATCTATTCCCCCGACACCCCCTTCACGCCCACCGACGACAGAAAGAAGTGCGAGCTTTGCCCCTACCGAATGCTCTGCGGACTATAAAAATGTTTTGCAAAAGTCATCGTCACCCGTACGCCGTCCTATCAGACCCCGGACGCAATCTGATCGGGCGGCGGACGCGAACGGTGACGTTTCAACGACAATAATAGATGTTTTTAGCTAATTATGGAGAAAAGAATATCTCAAAAACGTCGAATATAATTCCACTTATTCAATTCATTGGCATGATGTTTGCGAAAAACAAAATACCACCAAGCCCTTTTGCCAAAAGTTATTATTAATCTAAATTGGAATTTATGGAAAAGACAGAATTGTCTGTTTGCAGATGTCATGATGTCAGCCATCAGTTGGTTTTAGAGACCCTTAAAACGGAAGAAGACGAGGAACGCGTTGTTTATGGAAGTTTCCATCTTGTTCATCTTGAATTTTGGGATAAACTGAAAAGTGCTACTAAATATCTCTTTGGCAGAAAGCGTAAGGATGGTGATTTTGACGCGTTGTTGTTACGTTCTGAAGATGCTGACAGACTGGCATGGTTTGCCAACTATTTGGATGGTGGAGTTTCGGCTATAGATAAGGCCGTCGCTCCCTTCGGTTTCACATTCTGCAGCAAAGAGAATGTGTATGAAGTGGCCCTTGAAGCTTATCAATACACGCTCAACGACGGAAGCGTGCAGACCGAGTACGAGATGTCGGTATGTGTGTCCATTAAGCCTGGCAACGTATTCTACAGACTATATCGCACCGCCAAATATCTATCAGGCTACCGCTCCTGCTACGGCGACTTCGACTCCTTTGAGTTTATGCCGACTGATGCTGCGAAGCTTCATCGTATGGTTAGTGGTTTGAGAGTATATTAAGATGGCAGAAGAGCAGCCCCTGCTTCAATGCCATAAAAGAATATTCTTGTTTAAGCCACTACTACCCCATAAATCCTAAAGCATCTCCCAAATAATAAAATTTCCCACGGCGGGCAGAGAGGCTTGCCGTGGGATTTTACTATAGTTCGGACAGAAGCACCACGCCCACACGAACCTTTGCGCCACAATGAGGGCAGAAGGCGGTGGTGTTGACTACGGGCTGTACGTCTTTCTTATTTTTGTTCCGCTCCTCGTTTTCGTTATTCAATAAAGGAACGTTATCCTCAGTGGCTTCCAGTCCGTCTATTGGATAAAAAAGGTCGGTGATATCGCAATCCAATTTTTCACAAAGGTCTTCCAAACGCTTTATGGTGGGATTGCCCTTGATGTAGTTCTGAATGATGTTTTGTGTCTTTAGGTCAAACTTCTGACAGAATGACGTAATGGTGTAACCGCGCTCTGTGATGGCGCGACGGATGTCGATTTTTGTTCTCATATACGTTGATGTATTATTTGGGGTATAAATTTAATATATACATTTAACGTATGCAAGTAAATTCGCAAAAAATTATTGTATAGATTTATTTTGCGTAGAATCGTATAATTTTTTAATCTATGCGTCCACTTAAATAATGGGCGCATTTTGAATTCAGCTTGACCGGTGTGGACAACAAGGTAATGATTGGCAACCTCGACATCACGGGGGCGTGGTAGCCGGCGAATCCACCACTGGGCGACTCGCAAGGTCGGACAACAGCGAGAAGGACGAATAAGCCCGTCCGCAGACAGAAGCATCAGAGAGGATGACTAACGGACTTTTCACACAAATGCGGAGAGGCTTCCGTGGGATTTTTAATGTTCGGGCAGAAGAAGCACACCCACACGAACCTTTGCGCCACAATGAGGACAGAAGGCGGTGGTGCTGATGGTGGGTTGTGCGTCTTCTCTATTTTCATTTTTCTCCTCTTTATCTTTTTCTGTAAAAGATAATTCCGTTTCTTCCTCGTCAGTTGGGAAGAACATATCGCGAGGGTCCATGTCAAGAGCCATTGCTATGCGGTATACAGACGCAGTTGTAAGCGATTTGTTCCGCAAAAATTGCGCCATTGACTGTGAGCTCATGCCACAGGCTTCGGCAAAAGCGTTTGTACCCAACCCTAATTTCTGCATGAGTTTGCGAAGATTTATTTCCGATTTTGGTCTTTGTTTTGTCTCCATAAATAATAATCATATAAAGTTATAAATCAATTTATTGCAAAAGTAATAAATTGATGGCTCTACCGATATTGTCCGTGGATGAGAGGCATGGCTGCTAGCTAAAATATCCTGCAACAACGGAATAGATAAAGAAACTTTTGTACCTTTGCATCATGGCAAAGAAAAGTAATACAGTATT
>OOCK01001262.1_pt1 | contig 11511 bp, 9 predicted proteins | sample 1670951 | NCBI WGS metagenome assembly OOCK01 (sample SAMN06348107, study PRJEB24527) | human gut metagenome | biome: human gut; feature: ankylosing spondylitis patient; material: feces | host: Homo sapiens | place: China | collected 2015-10
AAACATTCAAATAACCAAATAAAAAGTGAGCGTTATGGCGCTCACTTTAATTTAATGTTTATTATATATATGTGTGATGTTTTTAACAGATTAAACGCCATTCCCCCTCACGCATCCCTGCTATTCCCTTCACGCCCCGAAGCGGCAAAAGCTTTGTATGGCTCGAATATGATAAATAAGCCGAAAAAAATAGGAGAAAAAATGATGTAAATGGATTCTTTTTTGTACTTTTGTACGCAATAAAAGAAATGCAAGACTTATGGAATCTAGATTCTTGACCAATTATACAGAGACAACCTTCCTGTCTACCATTCAGATGAACTTGCGCCGCTGCAAGTCATTTGCTTTTTCAGTCAGCTTTATCAAGAAAGCCGGCCTGGTACTCTTGGCTAAAGACATTAGTGCTGCTATAGAGCGTGGAGCTAAAGGAAGAATCATCACTTCTACCTATCAGAATTTCACGGATGTTGAATCGTTAAACTACTTTTTGAGTTTGGCACAACATCCTAATTTTGAGTGTCATCTGGACGATGAATGTTTCCACGATGAGAAGAACTATTTTACCAATGGTTTCCACTCTAAAGGCTATATTTTCGAACTGGAAAATGGTATAGAAATGGTTGTTGGTTCTTCTAATATCACACGCTATGCTTTGCTGAAAAACATAGAGTGGGATTTGGTGGTGAATTGCGAGCATGATACCGAGGCTTATCTTGATGCAATGAATGAGTTTGAAAGCCTATGGAATCAGACGTATGAATTATCGCAGGATAGAATTAAAGAATATTCTACCAAACTCAGTTTTGCTATTGAGCATTGGGATATGGATTATGATATGGCGGATTCTGAAATCAAACCTAATTATATGCAGCGCAAAGCACTTAGGGAATTGAACAGGTATCGTGCCATCGGTCAGGAAAGGGCTTTGGTGATTTCTGCCACAGGTTCAGGAAAGACGTATCTGGCAGCATTCGATGCGCTCAATTTTAACCCCGACAGATTGCTCTACATCGTACATGAAGGCTCTATCTTGAAGAAATCCCTGGAGACATTCCAAAAGGTCTTTGGTGGCTCTAAAACCTGCGGTCTGTATAATGCGGAGGCAAAGGAAACAGGTGAGGATTTCCTGTTCTCTACCAATGTTTCGATGTGCCGTTCGCTCGAACTCTTTGATAAGAAGGAATTCGATTATATCATCATCGATGAGTGTCACCATGCTGTAGCAGACAGTTATCGGAAAATCATCGACTATTTTGAGCCGGAGTTCCTGCTGGGCTTGACTGCTACCGAGAACCGAATGGATAATCTGGATGTAGTAGAGATTTTCGGCAATAATATCCCATACGAGTTGCGGCTTCGTGATGCCATCATCAATGATCTGATTGTGCCTTTCCACTATTATGGTATTCGTGACGAACTGGTTGATTATGGGTTGACAGCATCTGGCGAACGCCGTTTGATTTCGCAAATTTCTACACCTGAAAACTGCGAGTTTATCCACCAGCAGATAGAGAAGCATCGAATGGGAAACCAGAAGCTGAAGGCGCTGGCTTTCTGTAGAAACATCCAGCATGCCAGAATGATGGCTGATAATCTGGGTGATTATTACCATACAGCTTTCTTGAGCGGTAAGAACAAGACCGGTGAACGTATTCGTGCTTACAATGATTTACAGGATGAAGACCGGGATTTGGAAATCTTGTTTGCTGTAGATATCCTGAACGAGGGCGTGGATATTCCTGGTGTCAACATGGTGCTCTTTCTGCGCCCAACGGAATCGAGTACCATCTTCTTGCAGCAATTGGGTCGAGGTCTTCGTAAGTATACAAACAAGCCTTATGTTACGATACTCGATTTCATTGGCAACAGCTATAAGCGTAGCGTTCATATAGCCTTGGCGCTAGGCAGTCTTTCCCGCAATTCTATTTTGGAAAAGAAACTCTTAAAGTTCATGGTAAGGAATGATTTCAAGAGCTTGGGCTTGGATAAATATGGCGTTGAGGTACACATCGATGACCTTTCCAAAGAGGAAATCATCGACAAGATTGAGAGCGAGAATTTCAACCGCATCAACTATCTGAAGATGGATTATCAGAACTTCAAGGCATATCTGAAAACTCCGTCTTATCCATCGCACATGGATTATATGAATAGTGATTATGCTCCTAATCTCTTGAAATTCATGAAGATAAAGATTGGCTCCAAGAAAACCAATTCTTATTATGGTTTCTTGAAGGGTATAGAAGAAGAGGGCTTGCCGGTATTCTCAGAAGAGCAGATTGCTTGTATCAATTATCTGTCTAGTCTTTTGCCTTTGGTAAGAGAGCATGAGTATTTGGTAATCAAGAATTTACTGAACGGAGAGTCTTCTTTATCTCGTATTGAAGCCAATATCCAGGAGGAGATTCCTGGTTTCAAGCATGAGCAACTGGAGCACGCTTTGCGATTCCTGCAAGAGGGATTTGCTGTGAAGATAGAAGCGGATGAAGTGCATTTGTGTGGCGAAAGAGAAGAAGAATATGAGGCATATCTGCAAGATTTGCTTAACTATGGTTTGACGCAATATGAGGCAAGATATGCTGACACGAAAGAAGATTTCCTGTTGTGGCAGGATTATCGTCAGGACCAGGTGCTCTTGAAAATCCTGGAGAATCCGAAGCACAATCAGTATGGCACTTACTATAAGGATGGCAATATGTATGTATTTGCTGGTTTAAAGAAGGATGCCTCGCTGGATGAACATTTGAAGTATAATGACAAGTTCTTGTCGCCAGATGTTTTCCAGTGGGAAAGTATTAATGATATTTCAGACAAGGACGAAGCTAAACAGAAAGCCGCTAAGAGAGTCTTTGTGTTTGTGAGGAAGGTAAATATGGAGAATGGTATCACCCTGCCGTACACCTATGTAGGAACGGGTCATTTGGAGAATCCGAGAAAGAATGTAACGACGAATGGTTCCATATTGTATGATATCCACATGGACGATCCGTTGTCGCAGGAATTGCAGGAAGACTTCCAGTGGATGGAGTAAATGATATTTTAAATAGGAGAATAGACGATGAAACATTATAATGTGGTAGCAGCCGTGGTTTGTCATGATGGTAAGTATCTCTGCATGCAGAAAGGCAAGACAAAGTTTGAGTATACCAGCTATAAATGGGAGTTTCCTGGTGGCAAGATTGAGCTTGGTGAAACTCCTCAACAGGCGCTGGCTCGTGAACTGATGGAGGAAATGGAGTATCTGGTAGAAGTAGGAGAGGAGTTGGTAACTGTGAATCACGAGTATCCTGATTTCTCGATAACCATGACTGCCTTTCTGTGTACGCCAAAAGGCGATGCTGATGGGTTCAGGAGGCGTGAGCACGCTGATAGCAAGTGGTGCAGCAAAGATGAGCTGAAAGGGCTCGACTGGGCTGCAGCGGATGTTGGGATAGTTAGAATTTTGCTATAAAATACTCGATGGCAGCTAACAAGTCATCGAGATTGTTCTTGATGACATCTAGCACTATTAGGACGAATAGACATGTTTTTATATCGCTATTACAAAGACTATTTACAAGTCGTGTAGCAATTAATTAAAATAAAGAATAGAAATGAGATTTGACATACATACATTGATTGGCGAGGCGACAGCCTACGACAAGAAACAACAGATAGAAGCCAAACGACCTAAGAGTTGGCTCAAAAGTGTATCTGCCTTTGCTAATGGTGAAGGTGGCACGCTTGTATTTGGCATTACTGATGACGACCAAGTAGTAGGACTTGAAAATGCGGAACAAGATGCTGAACTCATCAGCGAAGCCATCAAGTCTAAGTTGGATCCTATCCCAACCATCAATTTGGAATTTCAGGAAATTGATGGGAAAAAACTGATTTTATTGCATATAGCCTCTGGTGATGAGACTCCTTATTATTATATAGGTGACAAACAACGTGTCGCCTTCATCCGCATAGGAAACGAATCAGTTGTAGCAGACCGCATCCAATTGAGAAATCTTGTTCTTAAAGGAACTGGCAAGAACTACGACAGTCTTGCCGCACCATACAGATTTGATGATATGTCATTTACCAAATTGAAATCAGTACATTTCAAACGCTTGGGACGCTCTTTTGAGGATTCTGAGTTCACATCATGGGGTATCATCGACACACAAGGAAAACTTACCAACGCAGGCGCACTAATAGCAGATGACTCTCCTATCCGTCAATCAAGAATATTCTGTACAAGATGGAATGGGCTTGATATGACAAGTGGATTGGGCGAAGCTTTGGATGACGCAGAGTTTGAAGGAAGTGTCATTGGACAATTGCAAGATGCCGTAGCATTTGTCAGAAATAACTCGCATAAGAAATGGTGGAAAGAAGCTACTTACAGAGAAGAACTTCCAGACTATCCTGAACGTGCCGTAACAGAAGTGATAAGTAACGCCATCATTCATCGCAATTATTTAGAACTTGGCAGTGAAATCCACATTGACATATATGATAATCGAATGGAAGTATATTCACCAGGTGGTATGATGGACGGAAGTCTTATCCAACATCTTGATCCAATGAACGTACCTTCTAAACGTCGTAATCCTCTCCTTGCAGATTTCTTCAATCGACTTGAATTGATGGAACGCAGAGGGAGTGGCATGAAGAAGATTGTCAAGGAATACAAACATTTTGAAAAGTTCCCTGGGTACAAAGCACCAGAATTCAAATCTAACTCTGGAGAATTTCATGTGACTCTATGGAATCTCAATTATGACGAGAAACAGTTCGCCAACTCAGGAAAACAGTTCGCCAACTCAGAAAAACAGTTCGCCAACGACACAAAAGAGTTCGCCAACTCAGAAAAACAGTTCGCCAACGACACCAAAGAGTTCGCCAACGAAAAGAAAGAAACAGCCCAAGAAGTCAAGCAAAGAAAAAAAGTTCGTGAAGGCTAAAAGAGCCATCTACAAACTTATCACTTCTAATCCAAAGGTGACAACTGCGCAAATAGCAGATAAACTAAACGTATCAACACGCCAGGTACAAAAATACCTCAAACGATTGATAGAACAAAATCTGATTGTGAAAGAAGGAAGTAGAATAAATGGTTCGTGGAAAATTCTCGATGAAGAATATACGGATTTCTTTGGACGCATATAAAATTGAATACATTCGTAGATTTGGAATTAGAAAAATTACGGCTCAGGGAAGGTTGTCTATCCACGGACAATCTCCCCTGAGCCGATTTCTCGATAACCATGACTGCCTTTCTGTGTACGCCAAAAGGCGATGCTAATGGGTTCAGGAGGCGTGAGCACGCTGATAGCAAGTGGTGCAGCAAAGAAGAGCTGAAAGGGCTCGACTGGGCTGCAGCGGATGTAGGGATAGTGGCAAGTATCTTATAATATATTAGCCTATCCTGTCATCATCCGATAAGGCAAATCCCTCTATATAGAATTTCTCCTTAACATCGTTTATGATAGCTTCTTTCTGCTCCTCGTTGGAGTCTTCTTTCTCGAACGCAAGTATCAGATAATCATTGGATTTCGTTGGCGAGAATATCTTGCCGATAAGCTTTCTGAAATTCCGGCTGACGAATTCTTCTACTTGCGTATCTTCTTTCGGCGTGAGGCGATAGAAGTCGTATCTTTCGTCCAGCATCTTCTGGATTTCATCACGGAACATCTTGCGAACCCGGTTTTTCCAGGCGAATTTCTGGTGCTCGTTATGACGGGCATACAGAGATACTACATAGAGGAAGTTGACATCGTAGTGGAAGACGAGAAGGGTGTCGCGGTCGAACAGGCGGTCGTTGAAATGCTGGGTGTTGAAGCACTTATGTTCCCTGTCGGTTGACGAAATCTGGTCTGAGAAAGAGAGATTCTCTGCCATCTTTGCGCTGATGAAGAAGTTCGGAATGATGTTGTAGCCTTCCGTCAGGTCATCGCGAAGCTTGGGTACGTTGCCAAAATTACGCTTGTCGTATTGCAGTTCTTCATCGTCCTTATCGTCGTTCATAAAGAGGTTCAGGTTCCACTGGATGATGTTTCTGGCGTACGTAAACTGCTTATACACAGATTCTTTGCCGATGGAATGACCTAGCTTGTAATATTTGCTGTCGCCGATGTAATAAACTGGCTCCTGATTTCTTGTTGTAATCAGGTTCTGGTAGCTGTACAAATGGTCTATGCGTTTACCATCAGCCTGTTCTTTCAGTCCGGCTGGAATGTTCTTCTCGCCTAGAAGTTCATCAATAATGGCCTCGAAAACGATATTGAAACTCTTAACCAGAAGATACTCCTTGCGTTCCTGCTGGATGTTCATGCGCTTGGCGTTGTCAAAGAAATCATAGCATAGTTGCCAGAGGTGTAAAGCCTTGTCTGAGAAGTATTTATACTTAATCTGGAGCAGTCTAGTCTTCCCTAATCCATCCAGATAGGTCTTGAAACGATAGCCTGTTATCAGCTGGAAATTGCAGTTGATATGATTGTTGAAGCCGTATCTTTCGCTGATATAATTCAGTATGGAATAGAAGATAATCAGGAGTTCTTCATCAAAATTAATCTGCTTTTTCCTGTTGACAGGATGGGGATAAACAGGGCTGTTTTTGCTGATGATGGCTCTCGTGGTGGCTATGGTCTTTGACCAATGAATGCGGTTGTAACCGGAATGGATGTTCTTCAGGATGAAGAAGATGAAATCCTGGTTATGCTTGTTGAAGTCGATGAGAGCCAGCAGGATATCGAGGAATGTGTTGTTGATTTGTCTGTTACTTTTACCGAGGCACGCTATTTTCTGGTGATAGACAATGCCGTTTCTGGTGGTATTGTTGTAAACTTCGATGGTGCGGTAAATCCAGACAGAGAACTCATAGATGAAGTCTTTCTCCTGTTGAGAGAGTGGGTTGTTCTGGTTCAGGTTTACGATGTTTTCCGGGGCGTATTTGCCGAATACTCTTTCCCCATCTGGAGTGTCTTCCAGCAGTACCTTTGGCAAAATAAAGACGCAATCGTTGAGCTGGGTATTGTAGTAATACCCAACGTAGTTGATGCTGACGTTGCCATCAATGTCCTGCATGGCGTCGATGCCGTGCAGGACATCCCTAATCTGTTCAGCTTGATACTGATGTTCTTCTATGAGGATTCTCATAATGTCTTTATTTCTTGAACGCTAAGATTCCAATTTTGCTTATTTACTGCATTAATAAGTTCATGCATTTTAGCTGTACCTCCCCAACCGTTAGTCGAAACATAAACATAGCTGTCTTGGCATTTGATTTTTTCAACTCTTGGAATATCGGTTCTACTTTTAAATTCTTCTTCAGTTTCAACGAAGTGTGATACAATATTTCCTAAAGATTTCCAGTTGTTAACAACTTGTTCAGGAGATAAATCAGGATTCATTTTGATATATTCCTCTACTAGTTTTGCTGCAAGAATTCGTTTGGCATATTGCTGAGAAGAACCGTTTATAGTATATTTAAAGTTGTTTTTGCCATTTTTTTCTTCTTCTTCAGTATCAATATCCTCCTCTTCTTCTCTTTCATCAGAATAGTATTCCTCCACTCCCAAATTCTCCAAGAACTGCTCAACGATAGTTATATCAACGTTAGTTTTGCCGTTCTTATCCTCATAGAATCGGTCGAAAGACAGAATCTTGCCTTCTTCATCCTGAAAGTCCTTATCATCGAAACCATAGTCCTTGAACACATCATTCCAGAGATAGAAGATAACCTTACTAACGAATAAATCGGCATCGATTTCGCCATCCTTTGCCTTGCAGAAGAAATAGCCGAGTTTTTTGTCTTCTGAATTGGTAAGTGAACCAATCAGTTTATTAACCTTGCTGATGAATGACCACCAATTGTATTGCTTATCTCCCGTGTTGATGTACCAGTTGAGTTTAGCATTGGTTTCTTTGTCACGACCTTCGCGAATAGGCACATACTTCCAATCCCAGCGGCGCTTAAAGGCTGAGTCTATAGGGAAGAGACTCTGGTCGCTGGTGTTCATTGTAGCCCAAATATAGAGGTTAGAAGGCAGAACAAGGCGCTCTCCCTTCATGATGAGGTTTACCATATTGGCTTCGCCATAGAGCTGGTTGATTTCGTCTTTATTCGTAATCTCCCATCCCGCAAATTCCTTTTCGAGATACTTCTGCATATCCTTATCTGCAACGATAGGATAATCAGAAAAACCATATTCGTTGCGGTCGAGCAATTGGAACAGATCACCAAAGATTTGGGCATAATTACCTCTGTTTATTTCTTCGATAATAAGATATTGCTTCTTGCTGGAGCCTAGTTTCTTCCACGCTTCAACATAGGCTTCGAGAAAAGCCTGAGGAATGAACTTGTAGGCAATTCTTTCTTCCTTTACAACTTCATTCGTTTCTTCATCGATTACCTTTTTGCCATAGCAATCGCGCAGCGTAACTTCTTCTGTGATAGGTTTATAAGTACCTACAAAAGAGGCGTAATCAGAGTCTGGATGGAATGTAGTACGAATCACGCTCTCTCCGAAAGTCAAGTCCTTGATGGTCTTTGATTTACCTGTGCCAGGAGCACCATAGTAAATCTGCTGTAGAGTAAGATTTGAAGGGAGCTTTACTTTTTTTGCTTCGTTTGAGAAAATTTCCTTAGCGCATAGAAAACGCATGTATGTCTTTAATGCGTTAGAATACTGGTAACTACCAGTCTTCTCATATTGCATGAATTCTTTATTATTATAAAGAGAATCTATAATATCTTGTAGTTCCTTAGAATGTACACAAGAGTAGATATCAAAAGAATCAACTCCCTTGATTTTGGCAATAGTTTCATTAATGCGCTTAAAATCACTATAGTTGTTGACACTTTTGGGTGATGTAGTGCAATTCAGTATAAAACTTTTATATTGTTCTTCTGTTGTCATATTTCTACAGTTTATTTTGCTGCAAAAATAAGAAATATTTCTCTTTTATGCAAGTTTTTGGGCTTTTTCTTTGGGTTTTGAGAATAAAATAATATTTTTGCGGATGAAAAGTTATGATGGGATTGAAGAAATCCCTTTTTAAAAAAGATAGAGTAATATGTCAGACCGTTTGACCATAGAACAGCGCCACAACAATATGGCGGCAATAAGGTATTGCCATCGTTCGTCAAATCCTTAGTATACAATAAGTAGCGTTGTGACACCACCTTAGAGTATTTATTTTCTATTGTTTACGAAATCTTTAACTTCTTGATTTTATGCCTTTTGGCGGTGCAAAAATACAAAAATATTAGAAAATACGCAAATCTTTTTAGCTAAAATCTTGGAAAATACGCAAATCTTTTTAGCTAAAATCTTGGAAAATACGCAAATCTTTTCGGTCTGTAAGGGCAAAAGTTTTAAAACTCCAGACAAAACATAAAGCTTTTGCCCCTACAGGGCGCAAGGCTGATTGCGCTTATACCCAGGGTGTTACCCTGGGCTAGGTGCTTCTGCCCCTTCAGGGCGTGTAGGGGGGCAAGGTATCTAAAGTACCGATGCACAGACCTTGCGGAACCAGTCGAGTTTCTTGCCGCTCATTTCTGCTATGGATAAGTTCTCTTTGTTCACATCTTCTGGCTCAAATTCATAATAAGAATCTTCGGTAGGGAGATAATCCTCAGGAAGATCTTCTATGGAGTGGGCCTGGAAGTTGTGATGATTTTCAATTCCCTTCGTCCGGTGCCCGTTGGTTCAGGGCGTGTAGGGGGTTATTCCTCCGGCCAAATTGTTTTGTACATTGGCCAAACATCCATTTGGGGAACTGGAGTCAATTTTGCAAATTGATTTTTTTCATAGAAACCTACTGCGCTATAATCAGAGGTATGCCAAGCTCTTACAGTCAAGAAGACGCAACCGGCATATCTTTGGTTTCTAGCCATCGAAGCTATTTCTTCAATTAAGGCTGAACCTAGATGTAAGCTTTGAAATTTTTTATCAATAGCTAAGTAGGCAATTTCTAAAGCGGGATAAGTATATTTTTGTTCGAATTGTTCTCGGAAAGTTTCTTTTACCGCAGGTAAATCGGTTCCTGCTGCACCAATACGCATATCATCAAAATCATCTGAATCTATGTCAACGGAGTCGAATGCTAAGGCGAAAATAGCAACAATCGTGTTATTCGCTTTTAAGCGTACACAAAATGTCTTACAATAATGACTCTCTTCACAATCTTGTAAGTGATTATGAAGAAAGTCATCCATTTTGTCTTTTCCTGTATAGAAATTTATCAACTCATCAAAGTCTGATAAAAGTTCTATTTTGTATTCTTCTAAATTCATTCTAGATTCCACTCAAATTTATATGGATAATTTGATGTCTTTGTGGCATCATCTTTCTTTGCTTTTGCACCGATGGATGCAAGAGCGGCTTTACGAACAGCTTGTGCGTATTTGCCTTTAGCTAAAACTTTTGGTGCATTTATTCCTAACATAATTATATAATTTAAAATGTTTGTGATGCAAACGTGCGCAATGAAAGCTTGCTTTCAAATTGCCGAGTGCAGCTTTTCTTCTGCAAAAATAAGCAATATTCCTGTAACTTCCAAATATTTAGCTGGTTATTTTATTCTTTTTAGTATTAAAACGAGTATTTGACGGGTTATGGTGATGATTTGTCAGTTCAAAATTCATCAAGCAAGAATGAAAATTCTTAAATTCTTAAATTCTTGATTCTTAAAATTATACCAAGTGCTTGATTCGTTTTTCGTCAAGAATTAGAGAATTTTTCTTAGTTAATTTCTTGGAAGTTACGAAAGAAAAGCGTATCTTTGCAACGTGAGTACATAAGGAAGAGTGTACTACGTTTTTAGATTGTTGGATTTATAATTTGAAGCATATGGAGACTTTAGAAAAAATGCCTTTCGAGGCTCAGCATAAGATATTCAAGAGATTGGCAGAAATCGCCGACTCCAAGAGCCTGACCAAAGAGGAACAGGAGAAATACGACAACAGCATGATGGTCATGTGGGACAATTATGCGGTATTTAAGCATGCTGTGGAAAAAGAAGCCAAAAAGAAAAGCAAAGAGATTGCTTTGAAGTTGTTAGCGCGCAATACTCCATTAGATGATATTGCCGATCTCACCGACTTATCTATCGAAGAGATTAAGAAATTGGAACAATAAAATTAACAAAGTTGAGTTAGGAACCAATAATTTGAAATCGTCAGCAACCTGCTGACGATTTTTGGTTTTACAATGAATCCGAGAAAAGTTCCGCAAACTGCGGAATTTTTTCATATAGAGGAGCATATAGCTTGCAAAACTTATTAGATAAGAAGAAAGAAGTCTTTGTAAATAAAGAGTATGCCGGACCGTTTGACCATAGAACAGCGCCATAACAATATTGCAGATTGCGCTTATACCCAGGGTGTTACCCTGGGCTAGGAGCTTCTGCCCCTTCAGGGCGTGTGGGGCGCAAGGTATCTCAGATATAAAAATGCGGCTTAGTACCCTCTCTGCTTCTCGTAAATGAAATCATCGGCGATGTAGCCATTGCTCATGAGATACAGGCCGGTGCGCT